>Ga0302326_10004711_pt1 | contig 31416 bp, 23 predicted proteins | sample Palsa_T0_3_FD_202264 | JGI IMG/M metagenome (GOLD analysis project Ga0302326, IMG submission 202264) | Peat permafrost microbial communities from Stordalen Mire near Abisko, Sweden - Palsa_T0_3 | ecosystem: Environmental > Terrestrial > Soil > Palsa > Peat permafrost | place: Sweden: Abisko...
TTCACCGAACTCGCCAGGACCGCGGATGCGGTTTCCCTTAAAGGAAACCGCATGATCTCAATCAACGCCACTAATCTCGACAGGAAATCCGGGGGAAGCCCCACCACAGCCCTTGGTTCCGGACCCTACTGTTTGTTCCTTAGGATCGGAACGAAGCGTAGTCGGGGACCTGCGGTTCTTTTCCCCGGGTACTCACACACCCTCTTTAGCCCTGGTGGCGGGGGCGGCGACGGCTCACCCAGTTCCCGTCATGGCGCATCGTTGTTCATTAGGACCAAAAGAACAGGGATCTTTTCTTAGCGCCTCCGCGCCTACAATGAAGCTACCTTATGAGATCAGCCCTCTGCTTATCTCTTTTGCTGTGTCTGGCAGCCGTCAATGGGTCCGCGCAACAGAGCGATCCCGCACCGGCTACCCTGACCGTGCGTTCAACCCTGGTAGAGGTGCCTGCCATGGTGAAGACCAAGTCCGGCGAGGTGGTTTTTGAGCTCACCGCAGATGACTTTACCCTAACCGACGACGGCATACCGCAGCATCTCACGCTCGACCCGGACACAGACTCGCAACCCCTGGCCTTAGTCATTTGCGTCGAAACCGGCGGTGCGGGTGCCGCTCACCTCGGCGACTACCAGGATCTGGATGCGAACCTCGACGCGCTGATCGGCGACGTTGAACATCGCGTCGCCGTCGTAGGTTTCGACAGCACGCCACACCTGCTGTTGCCTTTTTCTGCCAACACGCCCGACGCGTCCCGGCAGCTGAGCAACCTGCCTTTGGGCAACCCTGGCGCATCCATTCTGGACGCGGTGGCATTTGCCGTTGAGCAATTGCGGGCGCAGCCCCCGCGTTACCGCCGTGCGATTCTGCTGCTCAGCGAAACCCTTGACCAGGGCAGCACGACCACACTCACCGACGCTCTGCGTCTCATTAGCGACACCAATACCACCATGTACGCCTTTGCCTTTTCCAGTACCCACTCAGCGGCCCACCACGAGGCAGGGAAATTCAGGCGCGGGGAACCAGGCCCCGCGCACGGCTGCTTCAGCCGCGACGGAGCCGATGCCGAGTACGAAGGCCACTACAGCAAGCAGGTGCTTGACTGCCTCAGCGAACTAGCGCCGCCCATCCGTTTAGCCACCATGGCATTTGTGAGCGCGCGCAACGCGTTGCGCACCAACACTGCGGAATCGATCGCGCAGTTGACCGGAGGCGAGTTCTTCCACTTCCACAACATCAAAGACCTGAAGGCAGGACTGGTCTCTGTCTCCAACGACGTGCCCAACTACTATGTACTGAGTTTTCGGCCGACGTCGCTCACCGCGGGCCTGCACGCACTGCATCTGGAAATCAAGGACCGTCCTCAGCTGGCGCTAAAGTCGCGCAGCGAATACTGGATAGAAAACGACGCGGCGCAGTAAGCGGTAAAGCTTACCTAATACGCCAGGGCGACACCGTCGGCACGCATCTCGCTGGCGGCGGCATAAACGCGGTCTGCTCCTTGTTTGCGGTTCTCGATGCATTCGTAGCGGCCGAAGCCACCGTCGCTCTTGCCCATAGTCCAACCCAGCTCGATCAGCGCCTTCCGGCTTTCTTGAGGGACGCCGGATTCGAGGCGCAGCACACCTTTTGCATCCAGGCCGGGTGAATCTTCTCCCATAGTCTGCGAAGAACCTTCATGGTGCCAGCGCGGGCTATCGCCTGCAGCCTGCACGTCGAGCCCGTAATCGACACGATTCAAAACGATCTGCGTTTGTCCTTGCGGCTGCATGTCTCCGCCCATCACGCCAAACGAGATCCAGGGCACACCATCTTTGCTGGCAAATCCTGGGATGATGGTTTGGAACGGCCGCTTGCCTGGGGCATAGATGTTCGGATGTCCATCCTGGAGCGAAAATAATTCTCCGCGATCCTGAAACATGAATCCCAATCCGTCTGCGACCAGTCCCGAGCCCATGCCGCGGAAGTTGGACTGAATTTGCGACACCATCATGCCGTCTTTATCAGCCACCGTGAAGTAGGTTGTATCACCATGACTGGGCGCTTGTCCGGGATAAATCGGAACCAGGATCCGGTCCGGTTGGATGAGCTTGGCGCGTTCTTTTGCGTACTCCTTGGAGTTCAACCACGGCACCGGAATTTTCGCGAAATGCGGGTCGGCATAATACCGTGCGCGATCTTCATAAGCCAGCCGCTTCGCTTCTGTCTGCACATGGATCGAAGCCGCGGACTGGAAGCCCATCTCTCGTACATCGAACTGTTCCAGGATGTTTAACATCTGCAGCGTTGCCAGGCCCTGCGTATTCGCGCCCATGGCATACACATCCACGCCGCGATAGTTCGTCACCAGCGGCTCAACCCATTCCGCGTGATGCTCGCGCAGGTCGTCGCTGCTCAGCCATCCGCCGATACGCTTGAAGTAAGCGTCGATCGTCTTGGCAATGGGTCCATCGTAGAAGGCGTCGCGCCCTCCCTGGGCGATCATGCGGTAGGTACGTCCTAAGTCGGGGTTGCGAAAGACGTCGTATTCATTGGGCGCCTTTCCTCCCGGGGCGTAGGTGTGCATCGCGTTCGCGGTTTCCTCGACCCCTGACTCCGGACGCAGAAACGTGGCCAGATTCCGTTTGATATACCAACCGATAATCTGCGGTACCGGAGCGCCTTGCTCACAATAGTGGATTGCCGGTTCGAACAGCTCAGCCCATTTCAGCTTGCCGTATCGTTGGTGGAGCGTCCACCAGCCATCGAGTGCGCCTGGAGTGCTCACACTGATGGCTCCGAATTTCGGCAGCACACCATTTTTGGCTCGCGCCCGCGCCGTCTCGAGCGAGAGCCTCTTGGGAGACTTGCCCGAGCTTGCCATGCCCATAACCTTTGCCATCCTGGGATCCCACAACAAGGCGTAGCAATCTCCGCCCAGGCCGGCGCTGGTGGGCTCCAAAAAGCCGAGGCAGGCGTTGGCTGCTACCGCTGCGTCCACTGCCGATCCCCCGCGCTTGAGCGTCTCGATCGCCGCCTGTGTGGCCAGGGGATGCGCTGTTCCGGCCGCGCCGGAACACCCCAATGCCGCGGAACGCGACGCGAAGCTAGCGCCCGCAGGCCGATCACCGGCATGGACGTCGGGACGGAGAAACCTCTCGTCGCCCTGGGCCTGATACTTCGGGAGAGAATCCGTTTGGCCGTCGGTGTCTGAACCGTGGACCAGGGGTGTTGCCAGAGAACCGGAGCCGGCAACAGCCAGTGGAAGTGTGGCCAGGAAAGTTCGACGGCGCAAAGCGATCTCCTTAGATAGAAGTTGCCATTCAGTCTAAATTGCGCAAGCTACGGAAAACGCCAGAATCCCGCGTAAACGCTCGGTCGAAAATCAAGCTGCAACCTCCACCCACTCAACATTCGTCCGCGCCATTTTCATCTTCTTAGATGAGCCGCAGGCCCATAAGCGCTAAGATAAGCACCCTGAGCCACCCCTCGCGCATTGTCATCCCGAACGAAGTGGAGGGATCTGCTGTTTCTCCCCATCCCGCAACCACTCCAACCTGAGCCACCCCTCTCCCCTTGTCGTCCCGACCGAAGTGTACCCGGATTTCCTACTTCGCGCTGCTAGCGAAGACCACGTTTGCGGCTCTCTTTAAAGAGAGCCGCATGCAGATCATCAAAGCCACGGGTCTCGACAGGAAATCCGGGGGAGCGAAGTGGAGGGATCTGCAGTGCGCCCTGCGGCTCTCTCCAATTCTTCCTGGGAAACGATCCGGGAGGAAACCAGTTGTCCCACGCAATCAACCCAAACGATCGAACAACCAGCTAACTTGGACAGCTCTGCTGTTTCAGCCATCCCTTCCGGACGCTGGAAGAGCTTTCGCGGCCTGTATCTAAGTGGATTCGTACCAACGGATGGCCTCAGAAGGCTTATCTTAGCGCTTATGGGCCGCAGGCCCATCGACACTCCGGTAATAAATTCCGGGCTAAAGAGCGTGTGTGAGAACTCGGTTCTGGAAGGGCACGGCTTCAGCCGTGCCGTAAGTAACATGGCCCTACCCGGCTTTAGCCGCTGAGGTACGTTTTTTCTATCCTCTAAATTCTCTTGTGCGCTGATAAAAAGATGCCCTCGGGGGCTAAAGCCCGAAAACTCCTAATGAATTACGGCAAGGCTGAAGCCGTGCCCTTCCAGAACCGAGTTCTCACACACCCTCTAAAGCCCTGGTGGCACAGCCTCTTCGTCCTCAATTCCGGCTACCGAACCTCAGCGTCGAACACGCCTGTCTCCACCGTGCTCGCGTGCTTCATCTGAATGAAAATTCGATACCGTCCCGGTGACGGAAACCCGTAAGGAAACTCAACCACGGGCGCAATGGGTTGTGCTCCGCCGCTGTTCATGTCCATGCCGCCCATCGTACCGATGTCAGCCATCTCGCCCGAACCGCCGTTGGCGAGCATCATGGCTTGCATCGATGCCGAGCCCTCCGGATGAGTATGGGCGAAAACCGTTCCGTCGGTCTTCACGAAGGCGGCGTGCCCCGCCATCCCGAGATACGGCCGCGTATCGGCTGCGGGTTGGCCGGCGGAGTCGAGCAGCCGGAAGCGGAACGCAGACGCGGTATTAGCGCTCAGATCCTGAGGCCGGTCCCACACCATGGTGTAGCCATCAGGAAGCTTGTAGGTAGTTCCAAGCTCACCCTGCGACAACGCCGGCGGCATCGCAGAGGCATCTTCCGCCGCCAGGGGAGCAGGCGGTACATTCGCAGGCACAATCAAATCGGCGGTAAGCGTTTCCGGGAATCCGTTGGCATGAACAATGTCCGCGTAAAGCCGATACGTTCCCGGGGGCATGGAAGGCAGCGTCATCCGCAGACGTTGGTCAGATGCCACCGCCGGGTGCAGGTGGAAGACAGCGTCCATGCCCGGCTGGCGAATGGCATACAGATGCATCACGTGACCATGATCGGGCAGCAGATCGTCGTTGGAGCGAGACTTGAAGGTGTGCCGCGCGTCGTCGTACTGGCCGATTTTCAGATCGAGGGTGTTTCCGCGGAGGATCGGGGTCAGACTGAGCGGGTGGTAGATGTCCCCTGCATAGGCAATCGCTTCCGCGTTCCACCACGTGTATCCGCCATAGACGAGGAGCAGGGTAACGGCCAGGGTAATGGCACTGGCGGCCACCGCCCGGCGGCGCTGGCTAGGGCCCGGAGCCACGCCAGGGTTGAGGCGCGACTGGCCCACGGCCGCGGCGGCAATCCCTACCATCCCCACCACTAGCAGAACGCCGAGCAGCGCAAGCAGGATCCCCAGCGGGCGTTCCATGGGCAGCACCGAAAGAGGCATGGCGGCCACCGGGACACTGGTGCTGGCCTTACCCGCGCTGCCGTCGATATCAAAGTGAACTTGCCAGGACCCGGAGGCCATTAACCAAAGGGATCCGGTAAAGAACGCCGGGTCGGCGGTTGAGGACTTCATGGCGTCCGAGGTGGGCGGGTGCTTCGAGGCTTCGCCGGTTAACGGGGTGGGCGTGATGCTTATGGAGCGAACCGGCGCACCTGAGCTACGCACTTCAAGGGCGGCCACACCGGGAATGACGTTGGGCGGGCGGATGGTGACGAAGAGCTTGTATGGTCCGGCCTTCACTTCCTCGTACACGTCTTTGCTGCCGATGTGGGCGTACGCCGGAACGTTCAGCGCAAGGGTAAAAACAAGGGCCAACCACCGCTTCATCGCTGCACGCCACGCATCCAGCGGCCGAACAGCAGCCCAATCCAGGTGGAGATGGACGCGAAGACCGCGGCCTTGAGCAGTCCGGTGTACAACACGATTCCGTGATCGGGATGGAACCACTGCCGCAAGCGATCAGCGCCGTCGGCGCGAGAATTGTATTGGAAATAAATGGTGCCGAAAAAACGGTTCTTGCTGGCGTCAGAGAGTAGGAACTTGGCAAAAGGCCATTCCACTGCCGTCAGCACGGCGATGAACACGAAGCCGGAGAGCAAGGCAATCTGCCACGGTTTCCAGTTCTTTACCCGCTGCCAGAGCAGGTCAAGCGCCAGCGCCGGCGCCACGATGAGGATGGGGAATTTCGCTGGAACCATGTGAGTGACCGTGTTGTAGACCGGGCCCAGCTTCGGCTGAGCGGGAAAGAGCGGAAGAATGAGGATTTCCGCGATGATGAAAACGGTATAGACGATAGAGGTTGAGGTTGCTGCCCAGCGCGAGCGGGAGGCCTGCCAAAACAGGGCGAAAAACAGGGGCAAGCCGATCCCCATGGCGATATAAGCAGCCGCCTGGTGAAGCTCCACGTCCCAGGTGTACTCCTGCACGAAGAACATTTGTCCCACGACAGCCAGGCCTCCGACATAAAGAAGAAGCCGCTGCAGGCGTTTAAAGGTGATTTCGTCGTTTTCCGCCGCCCGGTTCATGGCCGCCAGGATGAGGAACATGACGCCGGTCGAGATACCGCGAAGGCCAAGAATGAGCAGGGCGTGCGGCGGGCTTACAATCTTGACGTCGAGGCCGTAGGCGTTATGCCACCAGTTGTCGAAGGGCGCCGAGGTAAGCACGGCAACACATCCCCAGCCCGCGAGAAAAATACCCAGCGGGGCACGTAGGCCAAAAACATTGACCGAGGCTGCTTTGAGCTCGCTATCGTGACCCAGGGTCGCTTGCGCGATGAGCCAAACGCAGATGACGCCGGCCAGCACACCGCAGGCTTGAATCGCCATGTGCGCGGGAGTCCAGAAGGTATCGCGGCCGATGGACCGGTGCCAGGAAACATCCCACGCGCCCCCGATGGAAGAGGAAGTAATGGCCAGTACGCCGGTCCAGACATACCAGGGGATGCGGGCGCTGTGCGCCTTAACCGCAGCGCCGGCTGCAGGAGACGCGAAAGCGGCGGGATGATTGGCAGATGTAGACATCCATCCTCCACAGGAAGTGCTGTGCCCATGATAACTGACCACCACCTCTGTCAGTGCGTGCCCGATGTCCCTGAAATGGCACCCACTCATTCTCCGCCATCCGAGTCATAGCCTAACGAAGTGAGTAACCGCCCTACCCTTTGATCTATCCCCGCCACCAATTGACGGGTGCCCCATCCTTCGCGTTCTTGGCGAAGGGTGGGATATTCAAATCTCACCCCTTCCACCTCCCGCAACAACAGACATAACGGAAAGCGAGTTGTTCGTTAGAGTGCAGCGGTAGTGGAGGGATCTGCAGTTCTCCCCGGTTATGTCAGTCTTTTGACAGCGCGTTTCCTTATTGGTAAGGTTTCCACCGTGCAGTTGTTTCCATTTGTGGTGTTTCTAACCCTAGGCATTTCAGTGCCCACTGGGTCCCTCGGCCAGTCCACCGGCGCTGCGGAGTGGCCAACTGGCAGCTTCGATCAGCAGCGCGACGGCTGGCAGAGAAACGAAAACAAATTCACCGTCGCCAACGCTAAGAATACCCGCCTGCTTTGGAAGCTGAAGACCGACAACAAGCCGATGGGCATGCAATCCTTCCGCGAGCCGGTCATCGTTGCGGGCGTACCCACGCCCGAGGGTGTAAAAACCGTTGCCATCCTGGCCGGCAGCTCAGACGATGTTTACGCTGTCGATGTAGCCAACGGATCGCTGTTGTGGCAAAAGCACCTCAAGTGGTCATCCGATACGCCTGAGGAGCCAGGCCAGGGCGCGGGCTTCATTTGCAACAACGGATTAACCGCCACCCCTGTGGTCACGCCGGCAGGCTCTGCTCAGCGATTCGTCTATGTGCTCAGCAATGACGGCTACCTGCATACCCTGGAACTGGCCACTGGCGAGGACAAGGACCCGCCCATCCAGATGCTCCCCAAGCCCTACGGCAAAGCGTACGGGCTGAACCTGGCGAACAATGTGCTCTACACCGCGACCGGGCAAGGCTGCCACGGAATTCCAAACGAGTTGTATGCCGTGGACCTGACCAGCAAAGAGGCTTTCTCCATCCCGCCGCAGGGAGGGATCTTCGGCACCGCCGGTCCCGCGATCGGCAACGACGGAACCATCTATCTAGAAACCGGAGACGGCGTCTACGATGTCGTCGCAGGAAAACTATCGACCACGGTGCAGGCCTACAACTCCGCCGGCGATGCCCTCACCCTCAAGGACTACTACACGCCCAGCAATCACGTTTGGCTGACCAAGCGTGACCTGGACATGAACACCACCCCGGTCGTATTTCCCTACCAGGGGAGAGATCTCCTGGTAGGCTCGGGTAAGGAAGGGCGTTACTTCCTGATGGACAGCAAGTCACTGGGTGGACCCGGCCATCAGACCCCGCTCTATCGCACACCTCTGCTATCGAACAAAAACGCCAATTTCCAGACCGAAGGCACCTGGGGCAGTTTTGCCAGTTGGGAAGATAAGGACGGCACTCGCTGGGTGCTGGCGCCCGTTGGCGGGCCGGTGGCTGTGGACTTTCCTGTCTCCTACGGCCCGACACCAAACGGCGGCGTGATCGCCCTCAAGCTGGCGGACGCGGGAGGCAAGATGGAACTTGTTCCCGCCTGGCTCTCGCGCGACATGATGACTGCCGAGCCGCCAGTGATTGCCAACGGAGTCGTCTTCGTGCTCGCCGCCGGCGAATTCACGGCTCAGGCCAATGACGAAGACGGTGGACTGTACAGCTACGAACAACGAATCCAACATTCCATTCCGGCTAAACTCTACGCCCTCGACGCAGCCACTGGAAAGGAGCTGTATTCGAGTGGTGACCAGATCGGTTCCTTTCTGCACCAGGCCGGCATTGCGGTAGCAGGCGGCCGGGTTATTTTTGGCACGTTTGACGGCACAATCTATTGCTTCGGTCTGGAATGAAAGACTCGATGAGATTTCTGGAACAATCGGTGTCGATCTGTTTCGCGGCCGCATGTTTATTTTCCAGCCTGGCTTACGGGCAGGGTCCACTGCGGGGGTTCTGGACCGCCCCCGACGCCAACGCGGCACACACCAACGCGCAGAAGGCCGAGACGGAAATTAGCACTGGCACGGTTACCAAAGAGTTTAAGTTTCTTTGGAAACTCAAGCTCGGCAGCGGGCCAACAAAACCAAATTCCTTTACCGAGCCGCTTCTCTATCCCGATCTCATCACCGGTCGGGGGTTTAAAGACATGGCCCTCGTGGCCAGCCAAGATGCAGTGTACTCAGTCGACTCCGAACTGGGAGAGCTGATCTGGAAAAAAGACTTCCCGGGCGGTCACAGTTCCTGCGCCAATATCCAGATCCTGACTGAGGCGCCGCCCGTGATCCACTTCGGCGCCCGGCCCGCGGTCAAGCCGGGTCAACCACCGCTGCCACACCCGCCTGAGCCGCCGCCGCTTCCTCGTGCCCAGCGTCGTGTCGGCGCCGCACCCGGCGGTGGCTCCTATGGGTTGCGGGGAATCTACGTGCTCACCAGTGACGGTTACATTCATGAGCAGATCCTGGCCACCGGCTTGGACTACGCGCCCGCCGTTAAGTTTTTGCCCACCCCCTTGGCTGGTAGCTCCTTCGGGCTGAACATAAACGACAAAGTGGTGTACACCATGGCGGGGCCCGGTTGCCGCAACCATGCGGATGCGCTGTGGTCCATCGACCTGAACACCCCCGACTACCCGGTAAACAGCTATAAGACGCAGAAAGCGAGCCTGGCTGGTCTGACCGGTCCGGCAATCGGGGCAGATGGGACCGCATACGTCTACAACGGAAGCGTGCTGGCCCTGAGCGCAAAAGATCTTAAAGTCAAAGACTCGTACACACCAACCACCGTCGGGAAGTCTCTCAATGCGGGCCCGGTGGTGTTCACCTACAAGGATAAAGAGCTCATCGCGGCTCCCGGAGCAAAGGGCACCCTGGTTCTACTGGACAGCACCTCTCTGGGCGGAGCCGATCATCACACCACCTTGGCCCAGACAGAAGCACTGACCAAACCCGGCAAGCGCGCCCCATGGGAAGGCATGGCCACCTGGCAGGATAAATCCGGCGCAGTTTGGATCTTCGCGTCAATCGTAGGGCCGGCAGATCCAGCTATTAAATTTGCCACCTCTAACGGTCCGGCCACGCACGGCAGCATGGTTGCGTTTAAAGTGGAAGCCCAGAACGGGCAAATGATGTTGACGCCGGTCTGGGCCTCGCGTGATCTCATGAATCCAGCGCCACCGGCCATTGCCAACGGAGTCGTCTTTGCGCTCGACGGCGGAAATTCCTCCCATCACGCAACCCTCTACGCGCTGGACGCCGCCACCGGCAAGCAACTCTATTCAAGCGAAGATGCAATCCACACTTACACTCATCTGGCTGGAATCTCGATTGGCGACGGCCATGTTTTCTTTACCACCCACGACAACACGCTCTACTCCTTCGGAATTCCGCTGGAGCATTAAGTACGCCAGGATGATCAGGCAATGCAAAACAGATCTCAGATCAAAGAAGTAATCGACGCAGGCAACGGAATTCTAAGGCTCGAACCTTGCTGGGTCCCGCGATCGTTCATGATTCCCGGACGCAGGTTGAAACTCCACCCCGACGATCTTTACGCCTTTGGCGGCCATCGCGGAGGCATCAACGAGCGCTGGTTCTCATCGACCACCAAAGCTTCCAATGGCCCGGACACTCTGCCCGACGAGGGGCTCAGTTATGTGCGGACCAGCAGCGGCGACAGGTTCCTGCTCCAGGAAGCGGTCGAAGTCGCTGGAGACCTGTTGCTTGGCGCAGATGTAATGGAGCGCGAAGGTGGATGGAACCTGCTTTGCAAGTTCTTTGACAACATGGGCCCCATTCCCCACCACATGCACCAGAGCGATTCTTTCGCCAAGCTGGTAGGGCAGAAGGGTAAGCCCGAAGCCTATTACTTCCCGCCCCAATACAACCAGATAGAAAACAATTTTCCCCACACCTATATGGGTCTGGAACCAGGCACCACGAAAGAGGACATCCGCAAGTGCCTGGAAAAATGGAACCAGGGAGATAACGGAATCCTCTTTCACGCCCGCGCCTATCGTCTGGAGCCGGGTGCCGGGTGGCAGATCAACCCGGGCATTCTCCACGCCCCCGGATCGCTTGTGACCTATGAGCCGCAGGTGAACAGCGATGTCTTTGCCATGTTTCAGTCCGAAGTGGAGGGACGCATCGTCGGCTGGGACCTGCTGACCAAGGACGTGCCCTCCGAACACAAAAAGGATCTCGACTTTCTCGTCAGCATGCTCGATTGGGAAGCCAATTTAAATCCCCGCTTCGCCGAGACCAATAAGACTTTTCCCCGGCCGGCGAACCCGGAAGAGGAAACCAGGGCGGATGGCTACCTGGAGAAATGGGTCACCTACGGCACGCCCTATTACTCCGCCAAAGAGCTGACCGTGCTTCCCAAGCGTGCCGTGACCATCAAAGACAGCGCCGCCTACGGAGTCATCGTGACCCAGGGCTATGGGACCCTCGCCAAACAGGGGGTCTCCACGCCTTCGATGATTCGTTTCGGCGAAATGACGGAGGACGAAGTATTCGTAACTGCTGATGTTGCTAAAGCAGGCGTCTATATTGAGAACCCAAGCGCATCCGATCCGCTCGTCATGCTCAAACATTTCGGGCCCGGCAATCCAGACGCACAACCACTGTTACGGAAATAACCCTGTGAGCGCAGCCCAGCAGCACCAGCACCCGGCAATCCACAACGCCATGTGGCCCGGCCTCGTAGGCAAGGGTCCGGACTCGGAACCATTTATTCCCCTCGAGACCATGCTCGATCTGACCGCCCAGGCGGAAGTGGATGGCGTCCGCTTCGACGGCGTCGATCTGTTCCTGTCCCTGCCGCACACCAGCATCGATTCCACTGATGACGATCTAAGGCGTCTTGCCGAAAGCATCGCCCGGCGCGGGTTGGTTGTGGGGTCGCTCGTTGCCCCGGTCTGGCCTCCGACCGGCGGCGGCTCGGCCATGGGTTCCGAGCCGGAGCGGGCTGCCTTCCTCACCCAGATAAAAAAGGCCTGCGCCATCGGCAGGAAACTGCGCCAACTGGGCATTCGCCACTACGGCGTGATCCGGGTCGATTCCGCTGCCTCGCCGGCGGAGTGGGCCAAAGACCCCGCGGGCAATAGCAAGCGCATCGCCCAGACCTTTTCCGAAGCCAGCACCATTGCCGAAGACTATGGCGAGCGCCTCGCCGCCGAGGGAGAAATCTGTTGGGGCGGGATGCACAGCTGGAAGCGCATGGTCGAATTGCTGGAAATGGTGAACCGGCCCCAGACCTTCGGCTTTCAAGCCGACATGGCGCATTCGCTGCTGTACACGCTCGGCTACAACGCCGCAGAAGACCGCCTCCTGCCGGAGAATTTCGACTGGTCGCAGCAGGATGTTCTGATGGCCGCCCTGCGCAAGCTGACCCATGCTCTTCGCCCCTGGACCATCGATTTCCATGTGGCCCAGAACGACGGAACCGTGAGCGGTTCCGGCTCCCATGACAAGACCGGACGCCATTGCACCGCCGCCGACCCCAAGGGCAAGATGGATATCGTGACCGTGGCTGGCCTATGGATGCGCGACGAAAGCGGGAAGCCCATGCGGGCTTACGAACACATTTGCTGGGACGGCTGCATGTTTCCCAATTCCACCATGCTGGCCCCGGAGACCTGGAACGAAGTGCTAGGGACCCTGATTTCAGTCCGAAATGCCCATGGATGGGGGGCTTAGCGCGCATACCGCGCATATCGCGCAGTATTTCCGGAACGTAGGAGGCCCCAAATCGCTACCAATCTCAATGTCGGCCTCGTCGGCTATGGCTTCATGGGCCGTACCCATTCCAACGCCTTCCTGCAGGCGCCCCGGTTCTTCGACCTGCCCTACAAGCCGATACTCAAGGCCGTATGCGCCCGCAGTGCCGGCCGGGTCAAAGGGTTCGCGGAAAACTGGGGCTATCAATCGATTGAGACAGACTGGCGAACCCTGGTTGAACGGAAAGACATCGACCTGATCGACATTGCAAGCCCCAACGACACCCACGCGGAGATTGCCATCGCTGCCGCCAAGGCGGGCAAGATGGTGCTGTGCGAAAAGCCCTTGGGGCGCAATGCCGCGGAAGCAAAGGGGATGGTGGCCGCGGTCAAGACCGCCAACGTCCCCAACATGGTTTGGTACAACTACCGCCGTGTGCCCGCCGTCGTTCTGCTGAAGCAGTTGCTGGACGAAGGACGCTTCGGCCGCATCTTCCATTACCGCTCACAATTTCTGCAGGATTGGACCATCTCCCGCGACCTGCCGCAGGGCGGTGAAGCCCTCTGGCGGCTGGACGTCGCGGTAGCCGGCAGCGGAGTCACCGGCGACCTGCTCGCTCACAACATCGATATGGCGTTATGGCTGAACGGGCCCATCGCCGAAGTGACCGCCATGACCGAGACCTTCGTCAAAGAACGGAAGCACAACCTCACCGGCAAGGTGGAAGCGGTGGGAATCGACGATGCGTCCGCGTTCCTGTGTCGCTTTGCCAATGGGTCGACAGCGACCTTTGAAGCGACTCGCTACGCCCGCGGCCACAAAGCGCTCTTTACCCTGGAAGTGAACGGCGAACAGGCTTCTGCCGCATGGGACCTGCACGACCTGCACCGCCTGGAATACTTTGATCATCGCGATGAATCGCGCCTGCGCGGATGGAAGAACGTGCACGTTACGGACGGAGACCATCCGTATATGAAGAACTGGTGGGTGCCGGGGCTGCAAATTGGCTATGAGCACACATTCATCCACCAAGTGGCAGACTTTCTTCAATCCCTTGGCAGGAAAGAGAACGCGGCGCCGACGTTTGCCGATGGCCTGGCCACAGACTATGTAACCGACGCGGTTCTTAAATCGGCCCGTACCAGGCAGTGGGAAAAGGTTGAGGGGGAAACATGAGAAACTCCGCCATCGTTTTAGTTTTTTTGTTGTGGATGTCTCCATCGCACGGGTACCAGGCGCCGGCTCATCATCCTGGCGGCAGCTTCTTCTCCCAACCGGACCCCATCGACTTTAACGACCACCAAGGATGGACGCAGATTTTCGACGGCAAGACCCTGCAGGGGTGGGATGGGCCCAGCGAAGTATGGCACGTCGAAGATGGCAGCATAGTCGGCGAATCGAGCCCTGAGCATCCATCTGGCACGACCAATATCATCTGGAAAGGCGGCCAGCCGGCCAACTTCATGCTCAAAGTGGAGATGAAGCTGGAGGGCGACGGCGCCAATGGAGGTATCCAGTACCGGAGTGCGCTTGCTCCCCCACGCCCGAATCAGCAGGTGAAGTATCCCAAATGGAACATGAAGGGCTACCAGGCTGATTTCGATTACGGCAACAAGTACACCGGGCAGCTCTACGAGCAGAGCAGCAGCCGGGGAATCGTCGCCTGGCGAGGCCAGATGGTAGAAACCAACCAGGGCAAGCATCCTCGTTTGCTGGCTACTTTAGGAAGCTCGGATGAACTCAAGTCCTACATCAAAGCCGGCGACTGGAACCAGTTCGAGGTGATTGCGGATGGAAACACACTGATCCATATCCTCAATGGGCATGTGATGGCTGTTCTGGTTGACAACGATACAACCGTCAGCCAGTCGAAAGGGCTTATCGCTTTCGAGATAGAGGGCCCCGGTGTGCTGAAGATTTCGCATCGCAACGTGTGGCTGAAAGAACTGCCTTAGGGCTCGCTTGAGGGCTCAACAAATTTGTCATCTCGACCGAAGCGCAGTGGAGGGATCTGCAGTTTTCTCCCCCGCAGGCCTACCCCTCCAGGCTGTCGCGGGTCCCATAGATCCACACGGGTGCCCCACCTTCGCCCCAGCGTACGTGGGCCGAAAACGATGGGCGACCCGGATTTCCTACTTCACCGAACTCGCCAGGACCGCGGATGCGGTTTCCCTTAAAGGAAACCGCATGATCTCAATCAACGCCACTAATCTCGACAGGAAATCCGGGGGAAGCCCACCACAGCCTTTCGTTCCGGACCTACCCGTTGTTCATTAGGACCGAAGCGTAGTGGAGCGATCTCTGTGTGGAAAATGCTTTCCTAAAACGCCAGCTTCGCTTTCTTAGCGTCCAGCTTCTTGGCATCCAGATCGGGGACCTTCTTCAAATCGTCGATTGTTTTAAAATCCCCATTCTTTTCCCGGTACTTAACCGTCGCATCTGCCTCAGCACTCGTAAATCCTAAACCGCTTTCAAGTTGAGCTGCTGTCGCCTTATTAACATTAACGGGCGTGCTGGAGCCCGCCGGGAAATTCTTGACCAGGTACTCCAATATCTCGGTGTATTCGTCGTCGGTACCGCTGGCGCCGAATCCCGCCATCTTGGTGATGGTATTTTCCCACCCGGTTCTATCCTGGCCATTGGCGATAACGTTGTCCGGCGAATGGCACGAGCTGCAAACCCGTATCAAGGTAGCCTTTCCGGGGCCCGAGGGAAGCTCAGGATATTTTTCCGCTTGTGTCTGCGCCGGCGGTTGCTGGCTGGCCTGTTGCGCGCTCGAAAGGGCAGAGAAACACAGCACCGCACCGGCCAGAACAAAAGTCAGGTTTCTCGCATGCGATTTCATGGCCGCTCCTCGTTAGCAAGTATATTCCGCATGGCTTGGCTCTTCGTCTGCCATTCCTCGGCCGTGATCTCCCAGATCTCGCTCGGAAGTCTGCCGCAGACGCCCCTCACCCCGAGACTCTTCCCGGCGACCCGTCTTTCTCTCTTGCCGCATCGTCCCCCGCTGTGGATGATGATGGAGTGCAAGATCTGACTGCCGGTACGTTACGCGCCCACTACAAAATCGTCCGCCGTTTGGGCCAGGGCGGGATGGGCGTGGTCTATGAGGCCGAAGATCAGAAGCTGGGCCGCTTGGTGGCCATCAAGCTGCTGCCCGAAGCCACCCGCCAGGATCCGGCGGCCTTGGAACGTTTCTGGCGCGAAGCACGCACTGCATCCTCCTTGAACCACCCCGGCATCTGCACCATCTACGAGCTGAACGAAAGCGGCGATCAACCTTTCATCGTGATGGAGCTGCTGCAAGGCGACAGTCTGGACAAACTTTACTACCGCCGTTCCATGCCTTACCCTAAGCTGCTCGACTTCGGGGTACAGGTCGCCGACGCGCTCGATGCGGCCCATCGCAAGGGGATTCTGCACCGGGATATCAAGCCCGGGAACATCTTCTTATCGCCCTCCGGGCAAGTGAAGATTCTGGACTTCGGTCTGGCCAAGATCGAAGAGGGGTATGCCGCACCGGGCAGGGCGAGCGGAGACAACGGAAACGCCACCCTGGCAGAACCGCACGATCTGCTCACCAGTCCGGGCTCGGCAGTCGGCACCATTGCCTACATGTCCCCCGAACAGGCACGAGGCGAAGCGTTGGATGCACGCAGCGATGTTTTTTCGCTCGGCGCCGTATTGTATGAGCTTGCCACGGGACAACATCCTTTTAGTGGAGCAACCACCGCCGTCACCTTCGATCGCATTTTGAACTACGCTCCCACGGCGCCGATTTCCGTCAATTCTGAACTGCCGCCGGAGTTCGAGGAAACGCTTAACAAGACGCTGGAAAAGGACCGTGAGCTGCGCTGCCAATCGGCTGCTGAGTTGCGCGCCGACCTCAAACGACTGCAGCGCAAGAGCAGCGGCGGATCCTCTGCCAGGCCGGCAGGAATGCCCGCGGCGACCAGCGCTCCTTCGGGCCCGAGCAGCTCCGGCAGTGGAGTAAGTGTATCGCCCCCGCCTGCTCCTACCAGCAGTAGTGGCGGCGGTTCCTCTTCCGGGTCAGGCAGCGTTGCTGTGGTGGCTGCTCCGCCGGCCAGGCGATCTCCCGCACTTGCTCTCGGATTGGGCGCGTTGGTCCTGCTTCTGGCCGCAGCGTTCGGCGCCTGGCGGCTTTGGCCGCGCCCTGTACCCTTCACCTCGATTTCTCTGAGCCAGATCACCAATACGGGCACGCTGGAAAACGTCGCTTTATCCGGGGACGGAAAATTCCTCGCCGAGGTCAAGAACGACGCCGGCCAGCGAACGCTTTGGATCCGCAACATCGCCACCAATACTGACACCCAGATTCTGACAGCGGTTCCCTATGCTTACGTCGGACTCAGTTTTTCCCCGGATGCAAACTATCTCTATTTCACCCGGGGTACGCCCGACAACACGGCCTTTCGCTCTCTGTTCATGATGCCGGTCTTTGGGGGCACCCCGCGCCAGCTCATCCGCGATATCGACAGCCCGGCGAGCCTTTCCCCGGATGGGTCTCGCTTCACCTACTTGCGCTGGACGCCCGGTCACAAAGACCGGTACTCAGAGATTCACATCGCGGATAAGGACGGTGCCAACGACCAGGTCGTTTACTCCACTCTTAACGTGACCGAAGCTCCAGCCTGGTCGCCCCAACCGAACCAGATTGCCTGGATCGAACAGACGGGATCGAACGTCTCGGCGATTAGTGTCTTTAGCCTTGACTCCAAAACCAAATTTTCTATCGGTCAGCCAGAAGGAAGTCAGTTCGATCCTGCTCGTTCAGGTTCCGACCTGGCATGGCTGCCCGATGGCAAACATCTGGTGGTTCTTTACTACAAAGCGCATGCCGACCGCGGTCAAATTGGAATCGTGGGCTTGTCGACGGGTGATTTCCACTCCGTCACCAACGATGTGAACGCCTATAGGGAGCTTGCGGTGTCGGCCGATGGTAAGACGCTGGCGACGGTGCTGACCAATCAGGATTCTAGTCTCGCTTACTACAAGGGAGACGGTGGAGCGATGATCTCAAGCACACCGCTGCGCATCGCTCCCCAGTCGTTGGCCTGGGCGGATGAAGATCACATACTTCTAATAACTCGAAACACCGGCTTGAGCAAAGTTCAACGCGTGACCGGGACCGTGCAGCCGATAGACATAGGCGATATCGACGCCGGTATTTATATCGACACGTGCCCGAACGGTGTTGTGTTGTTTACCGGAATCCCCAAGGGCGGAGCGCAGACGCGCCTGTTTCGCATGAACGGCGACGGCAGTGGAATCACTCAGCTGACCACGACCGGCATTGCGCGCGCACCCTATTGCTCACCGGATAGCCAGAAGGCCTACCTAACGATCCGTGATCAAGTCCAGGGAACGTCCCCTTCAACCTTCTGGTCCGTGCCCTTATCCGGGGGAGCGCCCCACCAGGAGCTGCACGGAATTTCCAATGTCAATGGTTTCATCGTGTCCCCCGACGCACGGTTCGTTGCGACCGGAACCCTCCAGGAGCAGAGCTTCACTGTGCAGATTGTCAATATCGACACCCAGCAGGCTGTCCATCAGATGCAGATGAACTTGAGTGCGATCGGCATGGTTCTCTTCAGCCCGGACGGCAAGGCCCTTGTTCGCAAGATCGTCTCCAACGGTAGCTACGTGTTGCAGTCCCAGCCGATCGACGGTTCGGCGACACATTTGTTGATTGGCCCCACGCACGACGATCTGAACGCCTTCCAATGGTCGCCTTCGGGAAATCTGCTGGCGGTACTGCAGCTGCGCAAGAGTTCTGACGTGGTGCTAATTACCGATCTCACGGGAAAGCAGCCGCATTAAGCCATAATGACTGTATTGAATCTTCGCCGCTGGTTCCGGGACCCGCTTTTCCTGCTTGCTCTGGCCGCTGGCCTGATCGCGTTCGTGGTGCAATCGGGTGAGCTGGGCTCCGCCGACACCACCCATCGTCTGCAGACGGCCCACGCATGGTGGACCGGGCAACCCGAGGTGTTTCCCAATGAATTCCCCGAATTTGGCGTCCACGGGCGCGGGGGAAAATTGCAGAGCTGGTACAGCATGGGCCAGTCCCTCATCTTGTTGCCGCCGGATGTGGTGGGCGCCTATGTTGCACATCTGCCCGTCTTTGCCGAGTATGACGACACCGATCCCAGCGCGCGCGACATCATTGTCAGCTACACCATCAACATCCTGGTGACGGTGTTAACGGCGCTGATTTGTTTCCGTTTCCTGCAGCAATTGAATTTCAGCGTGACGCAGTCGGTACTGGGCGTTCTGGCTCTGCTGCTGGCCACCACGCATCTCCATTACACGCAGAACATGATGGAGAACAATTACATCTTTCTTCTGTCCATCACCGGTTTTTGCTTTCAATACGAGTGGCTGCGCACTGGCACTCGACGGGCCCTGTTGATTGGCTCCGCTGCGTTTGGCCTCAATTTGCTGACTCGGCTTCCAACCGGCTTGGATCTTTTAGCGGGAGCGCTCTTCCTACTGCTTGTTCTATGGCTTGAGGGGATCCGGGGCCGCCCTCTGTGGGATCGATGCCGAACCTACATGGTGACTGCTCTGCCGGTGTATTTGTTCTTCGGATTGCTCGATCGTCTCTACCAGTTCCACCGTTTCGGGTCTTTCTTCAATACCTACATCACCGTCATCGGTCGCGAAACCAGGATGCGCAACCCTTCGCTCCCTCCCAACTATCCTTTCGAGACCCCCTGGCACGTGGGCTTTTTCGGTGCGCTCTTCACCCCCGAGAAGTCGATCTTTCTCTTCGATCCTTTGCTCATCCTCATGATCCTTCTGTGTATCGTTGCTTGGAAGCGGTTCAGTCCCGCCGTGAAAGCATACGCCATCATGAGTTGTCCTCTGCTGTTGGCTTACATGACCTTTTACGCTCGCTACACCGTGTGGAGCGGAGACTTCGCCTGGGGCGATCGCTACGTTTCGACTACCGTCGAGTTGGCTTCGCTGCTCGCGGTTCCTCTGTTGCTGCGCCATCGCCCACAACTGGGAAAGCCCCTTTGGAGAACAGGACTGGCCATTTTGGCGATGGCCACGTTCATCCAATTAGTATCCCTGGCCTTCTGGTTACCGCTGGAAATCTATCAGATGGAAACCCTCGGTCATCCCACGTTTGTGATTCTCTTGCGCCTAAGGAACATCATCGCGTTCGCTCTGGGCAAGATGGATGCCTGGGGTCTGAACAACCACGCCATGACGGAGGATCCATGGGACTACGTGCACATCACCACCTGGAATTTTCTGCCCTTTGTTTTGCGCCGGGTAGGGGTTGCGCCGGCTTGGGTGGTGCATATTGCATTCGTAGTGTGGACAGCCGGCCTGGCCGCGTTGGCGGCTACGCTGTGGCAAATTCGTAACGTCCTTCGCCGCCTGGATCATTTCTTGGATCAGGGCACGTCGGTTGCATCCTGAAGCAGTTCCCAGCGCTCGAGCGAAATGGGTACGTTGCCGTTGTTCCAGACAAAGTTGTTGAACTTCAGCATGGAGAAATCGGCGCCTTGCACGCGTTTGGCATCGGAGAGAAGCTGCATGATCTGCAGCTTGCCGATCTGGTATGAGATGCCCTGCCCAGGGGTGCTCGAGAACATGGCTGCCTCGTCCAGCGCCGTGGCCCGGTCCATAGGGACGGTGCGAGCAAGATAGTCAGCCCCCTGCTGCAGTGTGAATTCACCCAGCGCCAACTTCACGTCCACCTCTACCCGCAGCGCCCGCAGACGCATAAAGTTATAAATGGTCTCGCGGGTATGCGGATTGTCGTCGAAAAAGCCGGCCTGCAACATCATCTCTTCGGCGTAAAACCCCAGGCCTTCGTTGGCGCCGGAGTCGTAATAGTGACGGCGGATGGGGTCTGCATTATGCCAACCGAGGCAGAGCTGGAAATAGTGCCCCGGGACACCCTCATGGACAAGAATAGGCCGCGGATCGTGCGCGGTCGACAGATAGAAAAAGCCCAAGTTCGATGCCGGCACGCGTATGTAACTGGTTCCATCCTGATCGAGGCGCGACGGTCCTGTCAGGTCGTCGGTGACTCCCATATTCTGGAATGGTTCGAGGTAGTCGGGCAGCAGCAGGTTGCGGTAATGCTTCATCCACGCTGGAACGCTGAGAATTTGCTGTTCGACGAGAAAGGTTCTCACTTTTTCTTCATCGTCCTTCTCGGCTTGTATCTGTGCCTCTGCACTGGGAAATAAGGGTGAAGGGGCAGCGCCGGCAAGGCGGGCTTGCTGGTAGGCTTCAAATGCTACCGAGCGGCTCCATTCTTGCCGGCTCATCGCCAGCAACTGCTCTGGAGTGTATGGAAGCAGTGCGACCTTGCGCAGGAAGAAGAGGTAGTTGTCGCGTCCGATGGCCGTGTCCTTGCGTGCGGTGGGCAGCTTGCTGCTAAGCCACGCGCGATATTGCGTCAGCGCCGCGACTGCCCCGGGCATCACCTGTTGCAGAGCTGCATTGTTGGCTGCAGTCCACTTCGGTGCGAGCGCTTTCTGCATGTGCAGCGACCGCTCGGAGACCTGATCGAGCGAATCGATGGCCAGTTGCACAAAGGGTTGTCGCAGGTCGGTCAGGTTTTCCTGGGCGTCGCGAAGAGTGATGGGAATTTGCCCGATCCGCGCGATGATCGCTTGCTGTCGCGATTCAGAAAACGGTGGCGGTTGCAAGAGAAGAATGAAAACCGAGCCCAGGGTTTGGTCTACGTAGAATTGCGGGTTACGCTTCCAGCTTTGCTCGATCGATAGCTCCCAGCGCACGCGGGCCAATGCTGAGCCGAGCAGGCGGTAGTCCACCTGGTCGTGCACGGGCGTCTGGGCCGGCGGAGCAAGGACGCTCAATCGCTGCTCGAAGGCCTTAAGTTGTTGCAGCCGCTGCGCGATAATTTTGGGCGACCAATCCACAACCAAGCCGTCAGGCCGCTCGATCCGCGGTATGTCGTCGGGGCTGAAAGGCTGCTCCTGCGCTCTCCATTGCCAGAAGGTGTCGCTTAGCTCACCCAGGCTGTCGGCACGTGCTACACACGTTGAGGCAAAGAGCAAGGAAAGTACAGCTAGGTGGCGCAGGTTTGGCAAGGGCGATTCCTCTCCGGTAGAGAGTTAGTCTACCCAGAAACCGCTGGTCCCTCCACTACGATTCGCCCCGGTCGAAAATACAGCTGCGACCTCCAGACTTAAGTGGGGTGGCCCAGGTCTCGCGTTTGAGTCCTGGGTGTTACGGCTAGAACCGATTTGCGAGGAGAAACCCAGGTCTCAAAAGCGAGACCAGGGCCACCCACTCAAAGTCTGGGGGTTTTATTCTCGCTCCAGCTCAGCAGCAGAGTCTGCGTCGAGGTAAACGGTCACGTCCGGGTGGGTGCGGAGAAGAGTGGACGGGCACGCAGTAGAAATCGGGTCATGCACCGTGGCGCGGATAACCTGCGCTTTTCGCGGCCCAGGCACAGAGGCAATCAACTTTGGTACACGGAACACTGTCGGTATCGTCAACGTGAGCGCTCTTTCCGGCGCCTGCTCCCAGCTTGGGAACCAACCCTCGGCCGCCTGCTGCTGGCGGCACATCAAGTCCAGGGTGACGATCTTCATCTCCAGCGGATCATTGAAGTCGGCCTCGGCCGGCTCATTAAATGCCAAGTGACCGTTCTCGCCAATCCCAAGCAAACAGAGTTGTGGCTCAGCAACGTGCAGTTCCTTCATGTAGTCACGGCATACCGTTTGAAGATCCGTGGCGGTCCCGTCCATTTCGAAAAAAGCTCCCATCTCGACCCGTCGTGTCAGCCGCTGACGCAGAAAATTGCGAAAGGATGCTGGATGCTTCTCGTCCAGCCCGACATATTCATCCAGGTGAAAACCTCGCACTTGTTTCCAGGGCAATCCGGGGGTTGAGGTTAAAAACTCCAGCGTATCGAATTGGGCGGCCCCGGTTGCAAAGATGACGCCAAATTGGTAGTGAAGCGCAGCCAGGCGCCGCATTTCCACAGCTACTGCCAGGGCGGCCGCCTCGCCGGCAGTTCTTTTGCTGGAGTAGATCTTCAGCTTCATCTTTCCTGCGGTCAATGAAGCGATCTCATCCTTCGTCGTTTCCATAGCCACCTTTCTTTTACCAGCCTCGCTCGCGCATTGGCGCTGCGCATGACGTATCCCGTAAATAGGTTTAATCTATGAACTTACAGCGCAGACGGGCGCAAACTGACGATCACGGAGTTTTAACCGATGCCCCAGTCGGTCCAGGCAATCACCCCCAGCGACACCAGTGTAATGAACGCCTTGCTCAGCGACCAATTTACGCAAAAGCTTGAAACCCTCGCCCAAGCCAAAGCGGAGGAATACAAGGCCAACCAGCCTTACCCACACATTTATTTTGATAATTTCCTTCCCGTCGACGTGGCCGAAGCTGCGCTCCGCGATTTTCCTGAGCCCAAAGAAGTAGATTGGCTCGCATACAAGGATGTGAATCAACACAAAAAACTGGCCTTCGATGCAGTAGAGAAACTGCCTCCCTCGATTCGGGATGTTCTCTACTTCCTCAATACCCGCCCCATGCTCAAATTTCTTGAGACGCTGACCGGGATTCAAAGTGTGTTGCCTGACCCCAACTATGTTGGCGGAGGACTGCACCAGATCAGGCCCGGAGGACTCTTGGAAGTGCACGCCGACTTCAGTTATCACAAAGGCCTTCGCCTCGACCGCCGCATCAATGTTCTCATCTATCTGAACAAGGATTGGAAAGAAGAATATGGCGGCCATTTCGAATTGTGGGATCGCGAGGTGAAGCGGGCGGAGAAGAAAATCCTGCCCATCTTCAACCGCTGCGCCATCTTCAGCACCACCAGCGTGTCGTTCCATGGTCACCCGGAACCGCTGGCGTGCCCGCCTGATCGCAACCGGAAATCCATTGCGACTTACTATTACTCCAACGGCCGTCCAGAAGAAGACCCCGAATTGACCCACAAGCACGAAGTAGCATTTCAGCAGCGCCCGGGCGTCAATCGAGTCAAGGCAAGTTTAGGAGTCAGAAAAGTCATTAAATCGCTCATCCCGCCCATCGTCACGGATGCCTATCGCGCGCTTCGCAAATAAGCAGAAGGTTGGAGCGTTTTGTCGCCTTCACGCAACCAAACGCTCTGGTCGGCGGCGATGTCGGTGAAGGTTTGCAGCAGGTGGGAGGTCGGCCAAGTGATCTCCAGTTTCTCGACCTTCTGTGCCGATCCTATGCCGATGTGTTGACGGAGTGGGTTGCCCCCAAAGCTTGAGACGTAGCCCACGGTGCGATAGATGTGGCGTGGACCGTGGGCAGTCGCAACCGTGAGACAGATGCGTGCCCCAAAAGCGGCGCGGTTTGTTTGAACACCCTCAAGCGCGACCGTGAGCCAGTGATTTCCGTGGCCCGGGTTGTGGTAGAGGATGCTCTGATACGTGTCCCCGGGGTAAGCTCCTCCCATCTCTTCAAAGACGTCTTCGTTGCCATTGTTTTCCAGGTCCCCAAAAGCCACTCCATGGCCCTTCTGCAGGTTGCCGAACCCACCGGAAGTTGTTACATCCTGAAAGACGGCCCCGTGGTCATTGCGGAACATGCGGTTGGGCAACAGCGCCTGGTAGGAGCTTTCCCCGGTTCCCAGGTAGATGTCGAGCCAGCCGTCATTGTCCAGATCCCCGAAGTTCGCACCCATGGGAAGGATGGCGCGGTCCAAACGTACCTTGGTGCTGACGTCCTCAAAAGTGCCATCGTGTTGGTTACGATAAAGGCGCGGAGTTTCCGCATGATAGGGATGGCCGATCTCGAAGGCCCCAATGTCGTGGGGGGCGCCAAAGGAGTAGCCGGCGACAAAAATATCCGGCCAGCCGTCGTTATCGTAATCAAAGAACCAGGTAGCAAAACTATTCTGTTGATGATCGACACCAGCCGCATGAGCCACATCGGTGAACTTCCATCCACTGGCTGCGGACGCTCCTGTGCGGAGTGGACCATCATTGCGAAAGAGATGATTGGCCCCACCCTTGACGGAGATGTATAGATCGGGGCGGCCGTCATTATTGAAGTCGCCCCAGGCTACTCCTTTCACGAAGCCGAGGTTGGCCAAACCGCTCAGCCCAGCCATCTCGGTGAAGGTGCCGTCGTGATTGTTATGGAACAGCTGCGATGGGTTGGGATCGTCGGGCGTGGACTCTTGGCCCACGAACAGATCGAGCCAGCCGTCATTGTCAAAGTCCGCCCAGGCCGCAGTTTGCGTGGGATGGAGCGACATGAGTCCGGCCTGTTCCGTGACATCGTCGAAGGTGACCTGACCGTTCTTGACCCCGTTGTTTCGCAACAGTGACATGGGGTACTTCCCCTGCTTGCCCCACCATCCGCCGCGCAAAACCAGAATGTCTGGACGTCCATCGTTGTTGTAGTCGGTGAGCACCAGGTTGAGCCCTCCGGTCTCGCCCAGCAGGCCGGACTGCGCCGTAATGTCTGTAAAAGAGACTTGACCGTCCTTGAGCCCGTTGTTGCGGAAGAGATGCATCTGATCGAGCGGCCCGGAAGAACTGACCACGATGTCGAGCAGCCCGTCTCCATCGAAGTCTTCCATGATGGCCCCGCCGGCGTGGCTGGTGAGGTCGAGACCGGCGCTGGTCGCCCGGTCAACGAACTCGCCAATATCATATTCAGAATTAAACAGGCGACTGTTTACGAGCCATTTCGCAGGAACACTTTGCGGGTATTGGCCGAGCTGCATGTAAGCGACGTTGAGCAGCCAGCGTGACTCGTCGTCGTTAGGATATTTCTCGAGCAGCGCCGCGAACTCTCGAACCGCGCCCTCTGCTCCCCTCGTGATGTGGTGCACGCCGTCTGCCCTGATAGGAAAGACGCAGGACTTTTGTCCGTGATTCTGCATGCAGTTCTGCTGCTCGCCCATGCGCAGGTAGGCCAGGCCGAGCCACTCGCTGAGTTGCATATCGTTATCCGCAGGCAGCCGTCCCCCACTGTGGCTACGCAAGGTTTCCAAATCATCGATCGCCGCTTCGCTAAAGCCCGCTCCTAGAAGCTCGATGGCTAGTTGCTGGCGCACCGTTGCCTCGTCGCGAAAGCTGAGATGATTACGCAGAAGCGATTGATAGTACTGTGCGCGCTGTGCCTGCTTGGTGGCATCGAACCTGAAGTCGGTTTGGCTATAAATTTTCTTGAGGAGCGTGGCCATCGCCTTGGTGCTCTCGGCCTGGTACACCTGTCCGCCCGCGGACATGGGCACGGGTGTGACCCAGGCGGGATCCTCATGTGCCATCGGCAAGGAGCCGTGCGTCTGTCCGATTGATACTGCAATACACAATGTGAGTGGCCAGACGAGATGGTGGACGCGGGTCATCTCCGCTGCCTATTGCAACTTCTCTAGCTTAGGTTCGCTGGCCGCCTGAATCGTTTCCGCGGTATGGTTCTCTTTCGCGGCGTCCTCTTTGCGGCCCAGCGCACGATACGCCTGGCCGAGCAGACTGTGGGTCATATAGTTGCCGGGATCCATCGCTTCCGCCCTTTCCAGGTACATCAAGGCAGTCGATGGGGACTGTTCGCGCAGCAAAACTTTGCCCAGCAGAATGAAGGGAGCAGTCACATTGGGCTCCAGGATAACTGCCTGCTGCAGCGCCTGCAGAGCCTTCTGGTACTCGCCCGCGCGGGAATAGGCATCCCCCAGCCGGTCGTAGATGCCGCCTTCCAGCGGATTGCTCGCGCGCTCTTTTTCAAACTCGGCGATGGCCACATCCATGTGATTTCCGGATAGGGCGATTTCTCCCAGCAGGGAGTGTGCCAGGGGTAGTTGCGGGTTAAGCTCAATTGCCTTCTGGGCGAACTGCTGGGCGATCGGTATGTACTCCCGGCGGAACATCATGCGCGCGGCGAGAAGGTAGGCGGGTGCCGAATCAGGCGGAAAGCCATACTGAGCGGCGAAGGCGTGGCGGGCATCATCGAAACGACGCGTATCGAGGTAGCAGAGCGCGAGCACGTAACTGGGGTCGAAGCGCGTCTGGGCAGTCCAACCCTGGGCTCCGGTGAGCAAGGGAATTGCGTCCTTAGGTCTGCCCAAGCGGAACAGGGTGAGGCCGTCCAGCTGCGCGGCTTCTGCATCATGCGGGTCTTGAGCCAGCGCCGCGGCGAAAGCGGTATCGGCATCGACCAGGCGATTCAAGGCGTACAGGGCTTTTGCTTGCGCAAGCTTGACGCCGGCAGGGACAGGGTTCTCGGCGGCGAGTGCGTCCAGGCCCTTGAGTGCACCGGCCGGGTCCCCTTTCTCGATCATCTGTTGTAGTTGACTGAGAGGAGGGGGCGACGCCGGTTCGAGTTTGGCAACTGGAGCCTGGGGTTGGGTTGTCTGTGCGCCGCAGTGGCCAAGAAGCGCGAAGGCCATTAGCGCAACGTATTTCTTCTGCCATTTCATCAACGCCTTCATTAGACCGATACAAATCGAATTGCGCAAGGGCAACCGCAGGTCCCTCCACTACGCTTCGCTCCGGTCGGGATGACAATTCTGTTGCAGAGGTCAAGTATTTCCCGCGGGAGCTGTTGCGGGCACGACAGAATTGTCATCCCGACCGGAGCGAAGCGTAGTGGAGGAACCTGCGGTTTCTTTTCCCCCGGTACTCACACGCCCGCTTTAGCCACGAAACCAGAAAATTCCCCTCTTACAAACCATTGACATTGTGATGACAGAGCACTGACACGTGCCGCGGCGCCGATTGTTACGTTGGGGATGAAAGACAAGTAGCCCCCTATGCGATCAATCATCTCCACCCAGCTCAAGCAGACGCCGTTCTCGCGTTTAACTCTTGTCTTGCGCGTAGCCGGTTGTCTGATGTTGCTGTCAGCGCATCTCTCATCCGCGCAAAACGTTCCCATCGTTTCAGGCGCCCTGGGCTTTTTCGACAGCACAAACACCGGAGTCAATTTCTTTCAACCGGTGGCTGCCCCGGTGGTCGTTGTTCCGTTGGGTAAGCATCTTCTGGCGGAATCTCGATTCGACCTGCGCGGGCTATATATACCGAAAGACGGCACTAGCGGACCCTTGCAGGGCAGCTTCCTTCGATCGACCCAATATCTACAACTCGATTACCTGGCATCCGAAAAGCTAACCCTTACTGCTGGCCGCTTTCTCACCCCGTTCGGCACTTACAACGAGCGCCTTACCGCCATCTGGATCTCGAAGTTCCAGGATGCTCCGCTGATCTTCCCCATCGGCACGCGCACCACTGGCTCAAGTAACGGTGTCATGGCGAGGGGAGTACTGCTCGCCAAGCCGCTTTTCCATATCGACTACATCGGATATTTTTCTGCGTCCAGCAGCGTTCCCCAGTTTCAAGCAGGGCGCGCGGCCGGCGATCGCATCGACGTGTATTTCCCCGGCAAGCGGGTCGAAATAGGAACATCCTACGGACGATTCCTGCAGGGAACCCACAACAATTCCACCGGAACCCACATCTGGTGGCAACCGTATCGGTTCCCTTTAGAAGTGCGCTCCGAATATGCGCATGGACAGCACGCGCAAGGCTACTGGATCGAGACTGCTTACCGGCTCTCGCAATGGAAAGGGCCTGACAGCCTGCTCGGCCGGTTTGAGCCCGTGTTCCGGATGCAGCAAACTTTCCGCAATAGCCTAGGCCCGGGCGATGGTCTGCCCGCGGCCAATACCCAACAGGCTGACTTCGGCCTCGATTACCACTTCCCCCACGAAGTGCGCCTCAATACCAGCTATTCGCGGAAGTTTTCCTCGACCGGCAACGCAAATATCTGGGACGTATCGCTGACGTATCGTTTCCTCTTTCCCTTATGGCGAGGTCACCAATGAACCATCATCGATCAACCTGGAAACACCTGCCCTTGCCCCTCCTCGTCTTTTCGCTGGGCAGTTGGCTCGCCTGGGCGCAATCGGTCCGAGCTCCCCAGGCGAGCACGAAGACGGGGTCCACACCGGCTCAACATGCAACGGTTGTTACGAATCCGGGAGAGCGTGCGTTTCAGGCGAACTGCGCCCGTTGCCACAATCCGCCCGAGCAACTCTCGCCCCGAATTACCGGCACCGTGCTCCGCCATATGCGGGTACGGGCTCTGCTTAGTCCGCAGGACGAACGCGACATCTTGAAATACCTGGCTCCATAACAAGAGAAGAAGAGAAAAGCTGATGAAACTCAATTCAACACTACGCGTTTTGATCCTTGCGCTGCTCGCCTTTCCCTTTGCCTGGCGATTGTCGCATGCCCAGGACCCGCCCCACCGCATCGAGATCGTTGCCAAACGTTTCGAGTTCAGTCCCGCTGAGATCACGATCAAGAAGGGAGAACCGGTAATCCTGGTGCTGACCAGCAAGGACGTCCAACACGGTTTGAAACTCGAGGAATTCAATCAGGTTGTTAAAGCTAACAAAGGCCAGACCAGCCAGGTTGAGTTCACTCCGACCGAGACCGGCACCTTTGTTGCGCAATGCGCGGTCTTTTGCGGAGCGGGGCACGGGTCAATGAAGTTGACCGTGCACGTTACGGAGTAAAAATGCATCGGCGCCCCTACTTCTGCCTACTGAGCTGGTCTCTGTTGCTGGCCGGCTGCAAGGTGAGCCAGCCAACTTTCCTGGAGCGCGCGGTCGTGGTTGCTGCCGAGCACGACATCACCGTAGGAAATCGATCGCAGAAGAACCCTTTGCCCTTTAACCAAGAAACTCTGGCGGCGGGCAAGGAAGCCTTTGGTCATTATTGTGTCGCTTGTCACGGGCTCGATGGCCAGCTTACCGGCGTTCCATTTGCCGGCCGTATGTCCCCGCCCATTCCGTCGTTGGCTTCGCGGCAAACGCAGGACTACAGCGATGGACAGTTGAAGTGGATTATCGACAACGGATTAGCACCTTCGGGCATGCCCGCTTCCAAAGGCACCCTCAGCGACGAAGAGATTTGGTCCATCGTTCAGTACCTGCGTCATTTGCCGCCCGCGGGTAGCCTTGGCGAACCCGAAATGTACAGCCACTAGATAGAGCCGGAGACGATTATGAAATGGCGGCAACGCGCAAGCAGGAAAGTGGTGGAGGCTGTGGTCGCCGCATTCCGTGATCCAGCAGAAGCGTCGTTTCGTCGTCTTTCGGCAGTCAAGCCCCACGAATGGAGACAGTCCTACCACTGGCTGGACTCGAGCGGGATGGCGCTCTACTTCCTCGACCAGGTTGAGTCTTTGCACATTGAGACCGCGCTCCCCGCGACGACGTTGTCACGGCTGCGCGGCAATCTGGCTGACAACCGGGAACGAAGCTCCGCCATGTTTGCGGAGTGGGCCTCACTGAATCAGTCGTTTCAGGCGGCCGGGTTGTTGTATGCAAATCTCAAGGGATTTACGCTTTCTCCTGAATCGTGCCCCCGACCTGAATTGCGCTGCCAGCTGGACTTCGATTTTTTAGTCGATGGCACTCAGTTGAGTCTGCTCCGGGATCTTCTTAGCGAGACCGGGTATGAGCTGCTGGCAGCAAATCCCGATGTTTGGGAGTTCAAAGCCGGATCGTCAGAGATGGTAAGCGTCAAGGACCATTACAAGGCGAGACCCCAGCGCTCGGTCGAACTGCACTTCGCATCCTCGGTAGCTCCGCCGCACTTGCCGTTTCGCGACCGGCGTCTGGAGAGGCTCGGCAGTCATTCCTGGGCCGGCCTTACCTTTCCCGCGCTGACACCCGCCGATCAATTTATCGCCCAGGCCATGCACGTCTTTAAGCACCTTTGCAGTCCGTGCACACGACTGGCGTGGCTGCTTGAGTATCAGCGCCACGTGAGCACTCGCCATCACGATCAGTCCTTCTGGAATGCAGTGCGCGCGCATGCGGGCACGCACCGCCACACGGCGATCGCCATCGGCCTGACAACCCTGCTCTCCTCCCGCATCTTCGGTTGGGAAGCTCCGCTCCAGCTTGAGGAGTGGACTTCTCACCGTTTACCTGCCGGCGTCAGGCTTTGGGCCGACCAGTACGGAAGACAGTCGATCCTGGCAGACTTTCCCGGCACGAAACTCTACCTCCTTCTTGAGCAGGAGTTGCGAGGCAACGATCGGGCCTGGAAACAAACCAGGCGCACCACCCTGCTTCCCTTGCACCGCGCTCCACGGATCTTGAGTACAAACGCCCGGGACAACGTGTGGAGGCGAATCCGCGGCGAAGTCCACCAGCTGCGCTTTGTTCTTTTCCGTCTTCGTTTCCACGTTGTTGAAGGATTGCACTACCTGATCGCAGCGTCGCGCTGGAAACGGCGGCGCCGCTTTGCGGGAACTTAATCACAATTTGGTTGTTGAGTAAACAGTGTCCATGAAAAATCGAACGACAACACGACTCAAAGACCGGCTATTGGCGGTTGCGGTCCTCCTTGGGTTGTGCAGCAACGCTTTGGCACAGCAAGTCACACCGCCCGCTTCGTCTCCTTTGTCTCCCTCGACGGAGGCAAGCTCTGCAGACACCGATTCCACCACCTCTGCTGCCTCGCAGCAGCTCAACGAGCACGGCTCTCTGACGGCAATGCAGATCATTTCGATTTTGCAGCAGAAGCCGGAGTTGGTCCCGGAGCTCAAGCAGTTGGTGGCCGATCAATTGCAACAGCAGGGGACCACGGTTCAAGCCGACTCCATCACCGACGAGATGCTCTTCAGCCAGATCTCGACCAACCCTGCGTTGCGTGCCAACATAACCCTTTGGCTGCGCGCGCGCGTTTACGTTTCGGCGGACGAT
>Ga0302326_10004712_pt1 | contig 31408 bp, 19 predicted proteins | sample Palsa_T0_3_FD_202264 | JGI IMG/M metagenome (GOLD analysis project Ga0302326, IMG submission 202264) | Peat permafrost microbial communities from Stordalen Mire near Abisko, Sweden - Palsa_T0_3 | ecosystem: Environmental > Terrestrial > Soil > Palsa > Peat permafrost | place: Sweden: Abisko...
GCTGACCAGAATTGGCGGCCGGGCCATTGGCCGTCACCACGCGGCCAAAGCACACGCCCAGAAAACCCCCGATGTCGGGCATGCCAAACGTCCGGACGGCAAAATCTTTCTGATCGCCAAATATCTCCACATAGGTCGGACGCACGAGTTCGACACCGTATTTCTCCGTCAATGTTCGACGAGCTCGCCCGAGCAGATCGAGCACCTGGTGGCCGTAGACCCGGGCCTCGGGCTCGGTCATTCGCACCACAAAGTCGTCGTTGGTCAGCGTAGCGTACTTTGCCATCGTATCGTGGAGCGCCGAAAGATTGAACGCCTCGACATCATATTCGTCCTTTGCGCGGACCTCCTCGGCAAGCAGCCAGCCATCGGTCTCCTGTCCTGTTCGGAGCAAATCGTTGGCGAGTTCCTCCTTGGCTGGCAGGTAGGTCGGTTCGAATCGCAGCGCTTGGCGCTGATAGGACACGGCATCTGCAAATCGGTATCTCTCCGCGAGCTTCTTGCCTATCAGCCAGTCGACGAGAGGGTTGGTCCGCCAATAGCGAAGCCCATTTTGACGAGAAAGCTTTTCGCCGGCCGGGTCATTGCGCAGATGCCCCAGGACCGCCCTATAAGCCCAGGCCTCCGGCTGCCACGGATTCACGGCCACCACCTCGTCGAGAAGTTTCTCCGCTCCAGCGCTGTCCTCGGAGTCTACGGCATGATCGACCATCATCAACAAACTTGGCACATGCCGGGGATTGGTCTTCAGGGCCGCCTGGAGCTCGACAAGCATGGCCTCCCGATCTCCGCTGGCATAAGCCTGAGCCAGACCCGCATGAAGGTCGGGGTCGTCAGGAAATTGCTTCAGGCCGGCTTGGTAGGTTTTTGCGGCCAGATCGAAATCATGTTTTCCCAATGCCAGCTCCCCTTTTGCCAGGTATCCGTCGCGCAACGCTGGGTTGGCCTGAAGGGCGACAGCCAGAACCTTGTCGATGACATCCTTGGGATCGGCGCCCAGCAGCAAAGCCACCCGGCCGAACGTCACCAAATCCGCGGGATCGCGGTATAAGTAGGAACGGCCCGCCACATGTTGCCGGATCTCAAGGGACATCTTCGTAGCGACCTCGGGCTGGCCGTTTGCCAGAGCCGATTCGCGCGCGATCCAACGAAGCCGGATGCTTTCGGGAATTCGCCCGATCGCATCGGTCACCGCTATGTTGGCGTCAGGGTAGCGTCCCACATCGAGCAGCCCCCGCACCAACAGGATCTGCAGATTCTCGTCGGTAGGCGCCGCCCGAACGGCATCTCCCGCCTGCCGAATAGCTTCCGCATACCGGCCGGCGAGGAGTTCCCGTTGGATATCGTCCGCCGGAGCCGCGCCCAGGGAGCCCGCCAAGGCCAGTCCGAGCAGTGCAGTGAGCCTTATGAGGGCGGGCATGGGAGGTGGCCGGGGCGGCACGACGAATGACGTCTCGCCCCAGATTACGTTGCTCAGCGTGGCGTGCCCGCCTTGGCAAACAATCACAAACGCGCAATCGGCTCGTCTTCCGCGAACAGCAGGGTCTCCGTTCCACGCGGCAGCGAGGCGCTTTGCCTCGGCCTCAACCCAACATCCAGCGGCCTCTCAACCCGTGGAAAATAGATCTTGAAGGTGGTGCCCTCACCCAGCTCGCTGGAAACGCCGATATAGCCGTCGGATTGGCGGACGATTGCCTGGCAGGTCGCCAGGCCCAAGCCGGTGCCCTTGCCCGAAGGCTTTGTCGTGAAAAACAACTCGAATAAGCGCGTTTTGACCTCATCGGTCATACCCGTTCCCGTGTCGCTGATGGAAAGCATCACATAGTCGCCATGCATTGCGGGCGAAGGTGCGGACTCATCGCCATCGGTGACTCTTATATTGCCCGTGGCAATCGTGAGCCGGCCGCCACTCGGCATGGCGTCACGGGCATTGACAACCAGATTCATCAGCATCTGACCGATATCGCACGCATCGGCGCGGATGTGTCCAATCGGTTTGGCGCGAACGATCGTCATTTCGATGTTCTGGTCGATGAGCCGTCGCAGCATGCCGTCCAATCCGTCGAGCACCGCATTTAGGTCGAGCACGATGGGCTGAACCGTTCGCTGGCGGCCAAAGACGAGCAGCTGCCGCGCCAGCCCCGCAGCCCGGTCAGAGGCGAGCCGGATCTCTCCAATATATTTTCGCAGCGGGCTTTCCGGGCTAAGCTCCGCGCTGATCCGATCGCCGTACCCGGTTATAGCTGCGAGAAAATGATTGAAGTCGTGGGCCACGCCGCCCGCCAGCTGGTCGAGCACGTCCATTTTTTGCGCCTCGATGAACCGCGCCTCCAGTTCGCGGCGCTCCATCCGAGTTTCGAATTCATGCATCGCGCGGCGTACGGCTGGAACGAGCCGGGCTAGCCGATCCTTAAGAATATAATCGGTTGCCCCACTCTTCAAAGCGGCAATGGCCAGCTCCTCACCCAGCGTTCCCGAGACCAGAATGACAGGGACATCGGGCCTTCTGCCGCGCGCAATGACCATAGCGGACAATCCGTCAAATGCAGGCAGCGAGAAATCCGACAGAATCAAATCAATGCCCCCGTCTTCGAGTGCCGAGACAAAGTCGTCTCGGCTCACCACACGGATCGTCGAACAGGCAATGCCTCCGGTTTCCAAGATCGCCTGAACGAGCGCGGCGTCATTGGGGCTGTCTTCCAGGTGAAGAATGTGAAGGGGAGATTTGATTTAGACCTCGGCGGATTTTCCAGGAATTGAGAAATAGAAGGTAGCGCCGCGATTCACCGCGCCTTCAGCCCAGGTTCGACCGCCATGCCGGCTGATGATCCGCCGAACATTGGCTAGGCCGACACCGGTGCCTTCGAATGCTTCGTCGGTATGCAGGCGCTGAAATACGCCAAACAACTTATCCACGTACCTCGGGTCAAATCCCGCCCCATTGTCGCGGACGAAGATCACCGTCTCGGCCTCGCTGCTCGGAACGCAGCCGATTTCGATTTTGGCCGGCGTTCGACTGGCGGTGAACTTCACCGCGTTGGAGACCAGATTGACCAGAACACGGCGCAGGAGCGAACGGTCGGCCCAAACCGTCGGCAACGGGTGGATTTCCCAGACAATTTCTCTCCCCTGAGTATCCGGTTCGGCGTCGCACACGGTCTGGCGGACCAATTCGTCGAGGTTGACCTCGGCCTTTTTCATCTCCGAGCGCCCCACATGCGACAAGGCGAGCAGGTCATCGATCAAGGTTCCCATCCGTTTGCCCGCCAAGGTAATGGTCGCCAGAAGCCGGCTGTTCTTTTCCGAAAGCGACGGCCCCGCGTCTTTTTGTAAAAGGCCCACGAAGCCCATGACGTGGCGCAGCGGCGCCCGCAGGTCGTGGGACACCGAATAGCTGAAAGCATGAAGTTCCTCGTTGGTGGCCTGGAGTTGCGCTGTGCGTTCGGCAACGCGACGCTCCAGGTCCGCGTTAAGGGCGCGCACCTCAGCCTCCGCCCCCCTGCGCGCCGTGATGTCCCGGATGTTGCATTGAATCATGCGCCCGTCGCCGGCTTTGTAAGCATTGCTGGCGAATTCAATGGGGATCTTGCGGCCGTCTCTTGTTTCCAAGCTCAGACTTTCGTCCCGGACATATGGATCTTGCTGCAGGCGTTCGAATTTGGCCCGGTTGGCAACGACATCCTGGAACGGCTTCAGGTCCCAGATAGGGACACCCACCAATTCGCGAAGACGAAATCCAAGCATCTCCGTCAGGCAGTGGTTCACATCGCTGACCCGCCCCGAATCGGCCTCCAATAATAGAATGCCGTCCATCGAAGCTTCGAATAGCCGCCGGTAGCCGAGTTCCGATGCGCGTATTGCCTGCTCGCTGCGCGTTTCCACCTCTTCCATGCGTGTTTCCGCCTGTTCCGTCCGGGTCTTGGCCTTTTCCGTCCGCCCCTCCGCCTGTTCACTCCTGACCTCCGCCTGTTCAATCCTTGTTTTGGCCTGCTCGGTGCGGGCCTCCGCCTGTTCTGTGCGGGCCTGCGCCAATTCGGTTCGTGCCTCGGCCTGTTCGATCCGAGCCTCGGCCTCCTCGATGCGTGACTCGGGGCTAAGACCGGTCAGATCCGGATCCTTCGTCAAATTCTTCGAGTGATCGCTCAATGCGTGCCAGTGTAGCCTGGCGCGCACTTCGCGCCATAGGGTGTTCACCCACCGGCCGACGGCCCGCCGCCAGAACGGCTCCAGATTAGGGTTTGTGGGACCACCGAAGAGCGGTACATTCCATCCGATGACGCCTCAATCGCCCCGGCGTAATGGATGCGCGTTCCGCCTAGTGCTCTGCATCGCGGCCGGCCTCGGCTCCCTCCCGGTGGCGCGCGCCGCGGGTTCCGCCGAGTCGGCTCCTCCTTTTTTTGAAGGATTGGGCGCACATACCCGCAAGATCACCACGGTCTCCCCTTCGGCGCAGCGCTATTTCGATCAGGGTATGGCTTTTCTCAACGGCTTCAACCATGCAGAGGCGCTGCGATCATTTCAACAGGCCGCCCAGCTGGATCCTAGCAGCGCCATGGCTTGGTGGGGCATCGCGCTCGCCTGTGGTCCGGACATCAACGCTCCCATGGTGCCTCCCGATCGGTCAGCTACGGCCTGGAATGCGCTGAAACACGCGCAGGAAGCCAGTCCCGGCTGCACCCAGACCGAACGCAGCCTGATCTCAGCGCAAGCGCGGCGCTTTGCCAATCCCCAGCCGAACGATCGCAGCCCACTCGATCGCGCCTACGCCGATGCGATGCGCGAGGTTTGGCTCGCCCATCCCACCGATGCGGATGTCGGTGCCCTGTTTGCCGAGGCGCTCCTCGATCTGCGTCCGTGGGACCAATGGACCGCGACCGGTGATCCGCAGCCGGGCACCGAAGAGGTGGTGGCCACCCTGAGAGCCGTGCTGAAGCTCGACCCGCGCCACCCGCTTGCCAACCACCTATGGATCCATGCGCTTGAAGCCTCACCCCATCCGGAACAGGCCGACAGCGCGGCGGACATGCTGCGCGAACTGCAGCCCGGTGTGGGCCACATCGTTCACATGCCCTCGCACATCGATGTCCGGTGCGGACGCTGGGAGGAAGCCATCATCGCCAATGAAAAGGCGATCCAGGCCGATGACCACTACCGCGACGTCTCGGGCAAGCCGCTGGGATTCTACCGCTTCTACATGGCGCATAACGCGCATATGCTCGTCTTCGCGGCCATGATGTCGGGGCGCAGTGAACTGGCCATCCGCCATATACGCGCCATGGTCGCGGATATGCCCGCAGGCTGGGTGAAGGAAAATGCCCCCTACGCGGACCCGTACGTGTCCATGCCCTATGAGGTGCTGGTGCGTTTTGGCAAATGGGACGAAATCCTCGCCGAGCCCGAGGCGGCCGAATATTTGCCGATCAGCCGGGCGCTTCGCCTTGCCACCCGCGGCATCGCTTTTACCGCCAAGGGCAATCTGGCCGACGCCCGCGTGGAGCAGGAGGCCTACCTGAAGGCGGTCGGCGCGCTGGCGCCCAACCTATCCTACGGAGAAAATATGCTGCCCGCTGTCCTCGCCGTGGCGACCCACATGCTATCAGGCGAGTTGCTCTACCGCGAAGGGAAGATCGACGAAGGACTGGTGCAACTACGCGAGGCGGTGAAGAGCGAGGACGCGCTCCGATACGACGAACCCCCGGATTGGATTTTGCCTGCGCGCCACGCACTCGGCGCCGCCCTTTTGGAGGCAGGCCGAACAGCCGAGGCGGAGCAGGTATACCGGGCCGACCTCGCGCGTCTGCCGGACAACGGCTGGTCACTCTTTGGGCTCGCGCGATGTCTCCAACTGGAAAACAAGCCGCTCGAAGCAGCCCCCGTAGAAACCCGGTTCGAGAAGGTATGGGCGAAGGCGGACCTCCAGCTGAGCTCTTCGTGCCTTTGCCGGGCGGGTGGTCGCTAGGCCGATTTAGCAAGCGCCTCCGCCCTATATCCTGATTCGCAGCGGCCCGGGTCCCTCAAATCTCTGACGGCGGCGACCAGCCGATCGACGTCTTCACCGAAGAGCAAGGGGCACAACTTGCCGATGTCGGCATCCGATAGATCCCACCATTTGACTTCGAGCAATTGGGCGATTTGGGATTCCGAGAATCGCCTCCTTACAGGCTTTGCGGGAACGCCCACCGCGATCGCGTAGGGGGGAATGTCTTTCGTCACCACCGCTCCGGCGCCGACGACAGCACCGTGGCCGATTTTCACTCCCGACATGATGGTGACGCCAGCGCCGATCCAGACATCGTTTCCGATCACCACATCGCCCCGGTTATGGACGAAGGTGTCAATTTCGGGCCCGACGTTGAATACCTTGCAATATTCCAGAAGCGTGAACGCAAAGGTGGATATCTGCTTTGTGTTATGCTCGCCTCCCAGAATTATATTTATTCCCGTGGCAAGGGAGCAGAAGCTGCCGATCTTGAGTCCCACCCGTTCGCCCCACCACGAGATCCTTGGGAAGCCATAGGTCCATCTCCCGACGGTGGCAAATCCGCGACCGACCGCGTCCTCCAGTGAAAAGTCCACACCCGCGAGGTATTTCTTTAGTTTCTCGTCGCAGAACTTCTTCTGCAAATCATAGACGCGGGAGCTCAACTGCGCGGCAAGCGGATCGCCGGGCCTTAATTCGAGGGCCCCGCCAAACGCGACTTCGGCCTGTTTGAAGTGTTTCAATTCGAGATGCGCCATCCCGAGCTGGATTTGTAGATTCGGATCCTTCGGATTGAGGGCCGCCGCCTTGCCGAAGTTCGCCAACGCAGCCATATAGTCCTTCTCCTTGTACTGGATCGATCCAAGCGCGGCCAGCAGGTCGGAATTGTCCGGCGCCAATTCGATGGCGAGACCCAGGAACTCCCGAGTCATTTTACTATCCCCACGCGCGTGACAGTCGTTGGCACGTTTCAGGATGGCATCGAGCGCGCTCTGTGTCGTTGTTTGCTGGGTGTTCAACGTTTCCGGTGTGTTCAATGGTGTGTGCTCCGCTGTTGAGCATTGCGTATGCCATCTGTGGTTTTTATCCCTATATTACTTACCCGCATACATTTATGTATTTTATCATTCCACGGCGTTCAAGCTGCTTCTCCTTCCAAAGGCGGACTCGGCATGGATTTCCCATCCGCTGTGCCCGTCATTCGGATTGACCGTGGATCGGCCCAACTCTGAATCGCCGCCAATGAAGGACTATCCATGGAAGGGATCGGGGCGGGTGCTGACTGCCACCTTTGGGTTGTTATGGCTCTGCGTACATGCACTCGGCGCCGCGGAAATTCCAGCAACGCCGGATGACAAACCGTCCGCCGGCTCGCCCGTCCATTTCGTCGCCTCGAATGGCTTCGACTTCGGAAAGATCCTGCCTCCTCCGCCGGCCCCGGGTTCGATTGGGGCCCTCGGAGATCTGGAGGTGGTGCTCCGGGTCCAGGCCTCCCGCACACCCGCGGATGTCGCCTACGCTAAGCGCGTCGATCGGGAAGACCTGGATCTTTTGATTCCCGGGTACACCAAGGCGGCGTATCCCAAGACCGATCTCCTCATCAGCGAGGTGATCGGGGACCTCGCACCCGTTGCCACCGGGTTCAAGGATCTGTACCGCAGACTCCGCCCGCCGCAGGTGGAAAGCTCGGTGCACCCGTGCGTCCCGATCCCGAAGAGCTTCTCGTATCCCAGCGGCCATTCCACGCGCGCCTTCGTCACGGCGGGCGTGCTCGCGGCCATCGATCCGGACCGGAAGGCGGAGTTCTATGACCGCGCTCACGCAATCGCCTGGGCCCGCGTTGTCAGCGGCGTCCACTTCCCCACCGACGATGTGGGCGGACGCATGGTCGCCGAAGCGTTTATGGCCAAGCTTCTCCAGAATCCCGATTTTCTCGCCGAGGCCGCCGCCGCCCGTGCGGAGTTCGCTTCCGCCGCGGTCGCACAAGCCGCGCGGTGAGGGCCTCATTTCCCTACTGCCGCTCAGCCTGCATGCTGCCCAGATGTTGACGCTCGTCACCGCCTGCATGAACCGGGAGGCGCACCTCCGCCAGGCTCTGCCGGTCTGGCTGGCGCATGCGGAAGTCGGGGAAGTCATCATCGTCGATTGGTCGAATGACCGCCCGCTGGCCGAACTGGCCGCAACAGATCCGCGCGTGCGGGTGATCCGGGCCGTGGGCGAACCGCGCTGGATCCTCTCGTACGCGTACAATCTCGGCGTATCGAGGGCATCCGGCGAGGTGATCCTCAAGTGTGATTCGGACTGCCTGCCGCTTGCCGAGACGCTCATCCTTCGGCCGGGTCCGAGCCATTTCTACGCGGGTCATTGGCAGTCCGGCTCTCCCCTCGGAAAGCCCTCGGTGAATGGACAGTGCCTGTTCTCGCGCGCCCAGTTTGACGGGGTGAACGGCTATTCCGAATTCATCCGCACCTATGGCCGGGACGATGAGGACTTTTATGATCGGCTCGCGGCGGCGGGCTTCGAACGCCGCGAGATCCCGGCCGCGCAACTCGATTTTATAGCCCACGAGCACGACGCCCGGATGGCGAACCAGGTCGACGCGGCCGAGCCGCCGGGAATAGAAAAAGTCCTGCGAAAGGACCCCCTCTTCAACGAGCTGACGAACATGTTCCTCGCCAAGGCTCTGCCGTGGGGCCCCGCGCGCCCGCGCGCCCACTATGAATCCGTGGAAACCGGACCACGCTGGGAGGTCGTCAAGCGGGAGAAGGCGTCCGAACTGCCCATCCCCGGCGAGGTTGCCCGGGGGGCGCGCCTCCACGCGCTGAGGCGGGTCGTCGCCAAGGTCGTCGGAATTGCTCTCGACGCCACCCAGCGCCTCGACGAAAAGGCCTGCCTCGCCCTGATTACGAACCGTCTGCAGGCGAACGCCCGCGCCGCGCTTAAGCGGCCGAGCGCCGCAGGCTAGCCGTACGGGCGTGGCCTTCGGCAATCAAAGTCTTCAGTTTCCCAAACTCTACAAGCGCCGCGCCAACGATCTGGTCCATGTTGTAGTAACGATAGGTGGCGAGTCTTCCGACAAAGGAGACATTGGACTCGAGCATCGACCGCTCCTCGTAGCGCTGGAAGATCTTGTGGGACTCGGCGGTGGGAATCGGATAGTAGGCTTCCTTGCCCCGGGAATACGACTCCGGGTATTCGCGAACGATCGTCGTATTCTCGCACGCCTGACCCGTCGCATGCTTCAATTCCACGATGCGCGTAAACGCCTCGTCGTTGGGATAGTTGACTTGAAGAGCCGGCTGCCAAAACCCGCGTTTGCCGGAGATGGATTCGCGCGACCGAAGCTCTTCGGCGGAGAAGGACGCCGGTTCGAAGCGCAGGCTCCGGTAAGGAAGTTCGCCGTGGGCGTAGTCGAAGTACTCGTCGATGGGGCCTGTGTAAATGAAGTGGCCGCACCCAATGGACTGGCGCACCTCCCGGTAGTCGGTCTTTAGGAGCACCTTCACATTGTCACCGCACCGCCGGAGCATCCGCTGGAACATGCGGGTGTAACCCTCCTTGGGCAGCGCCTGGAATTCCTCGCGAAGGTAGCGGTCATCGCGGTTGGTGCGGATGGGGATGCGCCCGCAGACCGAGGCATCGAGGTCGCGCGGCTCTCTCTGCCACTGCTTGAGGGTGTATCCGCGAAAGAACATCTCGAAGAGCTCCCGGCCCACCTGAGAGAGGATCATCTCCTCGGAATTGCGGGGCGACTCGATCGCGATCTTCCGGGCCTCGAGATAACGGGCGAACTCGTCCTCAGTCGAGGGACGGCCCACCATCTGCTCGTAGGTGTTCAGATTGATCGGGAAATTCCAATAGCGGCCGTGCGTCCAGGAGAGGATTTGGTAGGGGTGCGGGCGCCATTCGGTGAATTGGGAGAGGTACTGGACGATCGCGGGCGAGTTGGTCCGGAAATAGTGGGGCCCGTAGACGTGGATCAGGACGCCGTTGGCATCGTATTCGTCGTAGCAGTTCCCGCCGATATGGCTTCGGCGCTCCACGATCAGCGAACGCTTGCCGCACTCGGTGCTGAGGCGTTCGGCCAGAACGAGGCCGGAGAGCCCGGCCCCGACAATGATGTAGTCAAATTCCAGTTTCAGGAAAGATTTTGAAGATCGACGAACGCGGGGCGGCTGACCCGGTACTTGCGGCACCAGTCATGGAATTGCGTCTGCGCGCCGGCCTGCCCGCTTTGTCCGGGCCTGGTGTGGCGGACCGACATGCAGTCGATGATGCCCTTCCGGCCCACGGGAATCAGGTCATAACCCCAGCCCCACTCGTTGACGTCGGGATCGATGTACCTATAGATCGCCGGCCACACGCGCGTCGAATAGGCGGGGCACATGATCTCGACGAAGTTTGTTTGTCTGCCCACCGCACCCTCGCGGGTCACGGTGATGGGGTGAAAGCTGACCGAATCGCCCGTGAGGCTCGGCTGGCCGATGTCGAGGCGGTTGCGCCGCAGGATCTCGAGGAAGGCCGCCGGATCAAAATCGTTCGGATCAATGTCATCGTCCCAGATAAAGACGAACTCATAGCCGGCCACTCTCTCCGGCGTGAGGTGCTTCTTCACCAGCCGCCATTTCTGGCCCTTGTCGCGAATGACTTCGATCCCCGGCCCCAGATCGGAGAAATCTGTGTCGTCGTAGGCGATAACCAGAAAATCAAAGCGGTCCCTCGGGAATCGCTCCAGAATGCGGGCGAGAAACGCCTTTCCATTGCGGCCGACCGGTGAGAAATAAAGGCTTCGGCCCAGGGGCGCGGCCACCGCGGGTTCTGTGGGCCCGGCTGAAATGCCCGCCATCACCTGGCTGATCTCTTCGGCGATTCCGTACGCTCCGCCCGCGATTGCGAGTGCGCTCAGCACCGACCAGGCATCGAGATTGCGCGGCTTGAGAGCCAGACTTCGCTTGATGGCCTCGACAGCCTCTTTCGGGCGCCCCTGGCCCTGTCGGCATTTTGCCAGCTGAATCCAAATTTCAGCCGAAGCCTCTCCGGCCCGTCCGATGGCCTCAAGGCCGTCGGAGGCGCGGGAGAAATGCCCGGCCGCGACCAGGGTCTCGTAGAAGCGCTCACGCACGCGCAGGCGCAACGGATCGGCGGCGAGCACCGACTCGATGAGCGGGAGCGCCTCGGCGAAAAGGGCTGATTCCGCGAGAATGTCGGCTTCGGCGAGTCCGGCCTCCGGATCGGCGCTGCCCTCGACGAGAAGGGGCGCGCCCGGCGACCAGCCGCCACCGATAGCGCTGTCGAACGCCACCTCCAACGCCTCTCCAACCACGGATCCAAAAATCACCGGGTCGTGATAAACACCCGGGCTGGCGAGCGTCGCCAGCCACGATTGTCTGAGCGAAAGCCTTCGTCCCGAGTCCTGTGCGAATCGGACTGCGGCATCCACGAAGGAGTCCCCGTCATCGGCGACGCAATCATCGAGGCCCAAGCGCGAAACCGAATCGGCGGTATCCCGGGGGAAACCCGAAGCGGGGCGCACGGTGACCACCGGCCTCGAGGCCGCGAACGCAATGCGGCATCCTTCGAGGTCGCTGGCCGGATGGCTGTCGAGAAGAATGTCGACAACGCCCAGCAACGTCACCTTCTCGGCGATGCCCGCCAGCGGTTCGGTCGAAAGGATCAGGCGGGAGGCTTCGATGCCATGCCGGCCCATGGCCGGCATCACCACGGCGCCCAGGCGCGCCATGCCGGGAGCGCCCGCGTCTTCGGCCTCGCCGGAGTGGATGACCAAGCGAGAGCCGGCAACCTGATGGAGGATCTGCGCAACCCGGTCCGCCCACTCGGGCGAGAGCAGCGAGAACGGCGCCAGGGACGCGAAGACAACCGCATCTTCGGGGATGCGGAGGCTTTCCCGCGTCCAGACCCGCTCCGCCGGAGCGGCTTTCAGATCTGAAACGAGGCGCACGCCAACGCGTGGAAGGGCGATCAGACGCTCGGCGAATCGAGCCGCGCGGACCGCGGCGTCGGCGAGCCCCTCGACGAGGACGGCGTCGGCGTTGGGGAGGCCGCTGGTCAAATCCGAGGCGTCGAAGGCCGCTTGAATTGGGGCCACCCTCCGTATGAGTATTTCTGATATTGGATCGGAAGGCGCTGTCGCGCGGGTCGCAAAGAGAGCGCAATCAAGAACCTCATTGCGGAGCCGGCCCACCCGTTCCTCCAATTTTTCGGGCAGTTCGGTTCTCACCAGCCCGCGCGTCCCGAGGTAGGCGTCAACCGCGGGATCAATCGGGCCGCAGGAATAGACCAGAACCTCGAATCGGAATGAATCGAGATGCGCGAACCAGGGCGCCAGCGAGCGGAATACACGATCCTCGGCGAGCGAATTAAAAATGACCCCGACCCGCAGCAGCCGCCCCGTGCGCGGAGCCGCCACCGGCCGATCGACCGCGCCGCGGACAAATGCGGCCCGCAGCCGCCCCCGCAGAATCAGCAGATCGCCCAGCGGCACCGAGGACGCTCTCAAAAGTGAACAGTCGCCGGCAGCCTCCAAACGCAGGGCCGCGGAACGAATGGCCGCCGATCCCGGGTTTGCCTCGGCAGCCGGCACGAGTTCCCCGAGGCGCAAGATTTGGTGGGAGGCAATGGCGTCCGCGTGGCCGGGAAACAGAACAAAGGGAGGAAGCCTGAAGTAGGCGGACGCCAGGACCGGCCAAAGAAACAAGGGAGAGCCCTCAAAGGTCGGGAGCGACGGGATCTGCCATGCCGGGGCGAACAGCAGGGCCACAAGAACGCCATTCCATCCCTGCTGGGTCGCCGATTCCGCTTCCGCAAGGACTTCATCGCCCGCTGGCGCATCGACCCAGCCAGCTGTGATCACCGTCTCGACAAGGCGGCAGACCGCCTCGATTTCGGAGGTGTCGCGCCGGCCCGAAGGGAAGGCGGCGATCAATTGGATCGACTCGAGGCGCAGGCGGGAAACCGCCTCGGATGACTGCGCGGAACGCCGCGATGCTTGCTGGGCCGCCGAGGCCGCCTCGATTTGCTCGATCAATGCTAGGACACGGGACGTCGAGAAGACCGGGATCGACGGCGGAGGTAGAACGTCGGACGAAGTGGGCATCGGGGAGAGGACTAAGCATCGCCGATGCCACGGCTAAGTTACGCTGCCTTAGCACTTGATGAAGAATCACTTCCGCTAACTTTATATAGCCCTGCGCGAATGCTCGCCGGTGGGCGGCAGGAATTGCCCGGCAATCTCTAGCGTCCGAACCGTCCGGAAGATTACTTGCCGGACGGCAGTTCCGATTGGTCCCACCCGCCACCCAGGGCCATCACCAGTGCGACGCTCGCGGTCATTTCCCGCAATTGGATCTGAACCTGCGACTGGCGCGTGGTCAGCGTGGTCGCCTGGGCCGTCGTCACATTCAGAGCGCTGTCGATGCCCGCCTTGTAACGGGTCAGAGCAAGATCGAAGTAATGCTGAGCCGAATTGACCGCCGTCTTCTGCTGAGATGCCTCCACAGACAGGATCCTAAGTGCTGCCAGCTGATCCTCGACCGACTGAAAGGCGCCCAGGACGGTCTGCCGGTACGCAGCCACAGAGGCATCGTACTGGGCGCGAGCCTGGTCGGTTTGGGCGCGACGGGCCCCTCCATCAAATAGGGTTCCGGCCAGCTGTGGACCGATGGACCAGAATCGGCTGGGCCAGGTAAACCAATTTGAGGCCATGGAGCTTTCGAATCCCCCGGCCGCGCCAAGAGTGAGGGTCGGAAAATAGGCCGTGCGAGCCACCCCGATCTGAGCGTTCGCCGCTGCCACACGCCGTTCGGCGGCCGCGACATCGGGGCGCCGCTGGAGAAGGTCGGAGGGCAGGCCTAAGGGGACCGAGGGGGGAACAGCCGGAAATTCTCCCGGCGCCAAAGAGAACCCCGAAGCGGGCACCCCCACCAATGAGGCGAGGGCGTGCTCAAATTGAGCCCGCGAAACACCGACGTCGGTTGCCAGCGCGATCTCCGTGTCCAATTGGGTTTGGGCCTGCGCGACGTCTTCCTCCGAATCAATCCCGTTGCGGAACAGATTATTGGTGAGATCGACCAGCTGCCTGTCCGATCCGACCGTGTCGTCGAGCACGCGCTGCTCCGCATCGAGCGCGCGAACCTCAAAGTAGTCCTGGGCGACCTCGGCGGCGATGCTAAGCCTGGCCGTCGCCAGGTCGGCAGCACTTGCCTGCGCCGAATCCACCTGGACCGCGACCGAGTTCCGGGTGCGGCCCCACAGATCCACGGTGTAGGAGATGTCTCCGGGCAGGATGAATTCATTCGAGATCGCCCCTCCGGTGGATGGGGTCGACACCGTTCCGGTCGATCCGACGCTTCCCGTTGAACTGGACGCGCCACCGCCGGCCGACGATGCGGAGGTCCGGAGATTCGGGGAGGTGCGAAACCGTGAGAAGGAAGGCGAAGCGGTGAGGGTGGGCAGGTAGGCCGAACTCGCGGCCAGAACCAGGGCCCGCGCCGCGCGGAAATTGGCCTCGGCGCCGATAACCGTCTGATTCGAGCTCTCGGCCTGGGCCTCAAGCTCGTTCAACTTCGCATCGTCGTAGATCTCCCACCAATTTGAACGAATGCGGGTATCCTGCGGCTGCGCCGGCTTCCAGACGACGGCGGGATCGGGTGAGGGCGCCGCTGCCTCCTTGAAGGCCGCGGGCGCGGCGGTCTTGGGAGCCTCGTATCGCGGCGCCAGGTTGCAGGCGGAAGCCAGCAGCGGTGCCAGCAGCCACATCCGCCACCGAACGGGCCGAAGCCGGAAAAGAGTGCGCAAATCGAACGCCCCCCTTTGGCGGCGTCCGAACGGCCAAATGCGAAACCTCGCAGCAAGCTGCGAGGAAAGCTCATTAGAGTTCATGAGTGTGCCGGAACGCGCGCCGGGACCGTCGCTGGCTCCGTCTCGGCCGGTCCGAACCGCAGGCGTCCAACCCAGTTGTTGAGGCGATCCATATAAAGATAGATGACTGGAGTGGTGAAGAGCGTGAGCGCCTGGCTGAGGATAAGACCGCCCACAATCGTAATCCCCAGTGGCCGCCGCAGCTCCGAACCCATTCCGGTTCCCAGCGCGAGCGGAAGTCCGCCGAGGAGGGCCGCCATCGTCGTCATCATGATTGGCCGAAAACGCAGGAGGCACGCGTCGAACACCGCATCACGCGGGCTCTTGTGGTCGCGCCGCTCCACCTCCAGCGCAAAATCGATCATCAGGATTGCATTCTTCTTCACGATGCCGATCAGCAGGATGATCCCAATCAGAGCGATCACGCTGAGCTCGGTATGGGTCACAAGGAGGGCAAGGATCGCGCCGACGCCCGCCGATGGGAGTGTCGAAAGAATGGTGATCGGATGGATGTAGCTCTCGTAGAGAACGCCGAGGACCACGTACACAGCCGCCAATGCCGCCGCGATCAGCAGCGGCTCGCTCGCAAGCGAGGCGGCGAACGCCTGCGCGGTTCCGCTGAACTCTCCGTTGATCGTTGAAGGCATTCCGATCTTCGTCTGGGCGGCCTGGATGATGCCGACGGCGTCTCCAAGCGCGACCCCGGGTGCGAGGTTGAACGACATGGTGACCGACGGAAATACCCCGGAGTGATTGACCGCGAGCGGCGCGGTCGCCCGGTCAAAGTGGGTGAATGCGGACAGGGGCACCATGCCCCCCGTCGCCGAAGAAACATAGACATCAGCGAGGGCGTCCGGGTTTTGCCAGAAGCTGGGGGCCACTTCGAGGACTACAAAATACTGATTGATCGATGTGTAGGTCTTGGCGATTTGCCGCTCACCAAAGGCGTCGTAGAGCACGTCATCCAATGCCTGGGGGGTCACACCCATCCGGGCGGCGGTTGGCCGGTCGATGACCAGCGTCGCGGCCAGGCCGCTGTTCTGCTGGTCGCTGTTGACGTCGGAGAGCTGCGGCAGCTTGCGCATCGCCTGGACCAACACGGGGGCCCAGCGGTTCAAATCAGGGAGACTGTCGCTGCGGATCGTATATTGGTACTGGGCCGCGCTCATCCGCCCGCCGATCTTCACGTCCTGTACGGACTGAAGATAGAGGGTGGCCCCGGGAACGACGGAAAGCTTCGGACGCAGCCGATTGATGATCTGGTCCGCGGTCGACTTGCGTTCATTGAGCGGCTTGAGCGCGACGAATACCCGGCCCGAATTGATCGTCGTGCCGCCTCCACCACCGCTGAAGGCCATGACCGAGGCGACACCGGGATCCGAGAGGACGATCTGTGAAAGCTGGCGAATCTTGCCGCTCATTGCCTGGAATGAAAGTCCCTGGTCACCCAGGATGCTTCCGTTCATGCGTCCGGTGTCCTGCTGGGGGAAAAATCCCTTGGGAACGATGACATACAGGTAGACATTCAGGCCGAGCGTTCCGATCGCAATGAGAAGAAAGAGCACCGACCGGCGAAGCACCCAGGTGAGGCTTCGCTCGTATCCCTTCAGGATCCAGGCGAAGACCCGTTCGCTCGCCTCATAAATCCTGCCGTGACCGTGGCCATCCTTAAGGAGCCGGGAACACATCATCGGGGTCGCCGTCAGCGACACCAGCAGGGACATGGCGATCGCAATACTGAGCGTCACCGCGAATTCCCGAAACAGGCGTCCGACAATGCCGCCCATCATGAGGATCGGAATGAAGACCGCGATGAGCGAAATGCTGATCGAGACCACGGTCGAGCCGATCTCAGCGGCTCCCTTGAAAGCCGCGTCCAGGGCGTTCATCCCCTGCTCGCGGTAACGCGTGATGTTCTCGAGAACGACGATCGCGTCGTCCACGACGAAGCCCGTCGAAATGGTCAGCGCCATAAGCGAGAGGTTGTCCACGCTGTAGCCGAGGAGGTACATGACCCCGAAGGTTCCGATGAGCGAGACGGGGACCGCGACGCTGGGAATCAGGGTCGCCCGCAGATCGCGCAAAAAAATAAAGACCACCAAAATCACCAGCGCGATCGAGATGAGAAGGGTGCGCTCGACGTCCTTCACCGCCGCGCGGATCGTGACCGATTGGTCCATCATGACGGTGAGATCGATGTCCCTCGGAATCGAGGCCTTGAGTTGGGGAAGGGCCGCCTTGATGCTGTCGATCACCTCGATGATGTTCGCCCCGGGCTGCCGGTAAATCATAAGCTGGGCCGCGGGACGCCCGTTTGAAAGTCCGAGCGAACGCACCGTTTGGACCGAGTCGGTCACCGTCGCCACGTCGGAAAGGCGGACGGGTGCGCCATTTCGGTAGGCAACCACAAGCGGCCCATAGAATGAGGCCTTCATCAGCTGATCATTGGCGAGAATGGACCAGCGGTGGGCGCCATCGGAGACCGAACCCTTCGCCTCGTTGACCGTCTGAGCGGCGACGGCAGTGCGGATCGCGTCAAGTTCGAGCCCGAAAGAGTTCAATTGCGTCGGGTTGACGTCGATGCGGACGGCGGGTGCCGAGCTCCCGCCGACGTTCACCTGGCCCACTCCAAGGATCTGCGAGAGTTTCTGCGCCATGACGGTAGACGCCGCGTCATATAGCACAGAGGGAGGAAGGGTTGGGGAAGTGAGCGCCAGGAGCATGATCGGCGAATCCGCGGGATTGACCTTCTTGTAGGTCGGATTGCTCGGAAGGTTGGCCGGCAGGTAGCTGCGCGCGGCGTTGATCGCCGCCTCCACGTCGCGGGCGGCAGCATCGATATCGCGGCCGAGGTCGAACTGGAGCGTGATGCCCGTCTGACCTAGCGTGCTCTGCGCCGTCATCTCGGAGACGTTGGAAATGCGGCCGAAGGCGCGCTCGAGCGGCGTAGCGACCGACGAAGCCATGATCTCCGGGCTTGCGCCCGGGAGCGATGCGCTGATCGAGATCGTCGGGAATTCAACCTGCGGCAGCGGCGACACCGGCAGCAGCCGGAACGCTCCGGCGCCGCCGAGTGCCACCGCCGCCACGAGAAGCGTTGTGGCGGTCGGGCGGCGGATGAATGGAGCGGAGAGATTCATGGATCAGTGGGCGGGCACTGTTTCGGCGGGGCGGCGGGCTGCGGAGGCCCCCTCACCGCCTGCAGACTCAGGCGGGCGGCCATGTCCGCGGGCCACGTCGCGCCGATTGCGCCAGGCCGCTATCCGCGCCGCCAGCTTGTCGAAATACAAATAGATCACCGGAGTGGTGTAGAGCGTGAGCATCTGGCTGAAGATAAGGCCTCCGATGATCGTGATCCCCAGGGGACGCCGAAGTTCCGAGCCGACACCGTGTCCAAAGGCCAAGGGCACGGCTCCGAAAAGGGCCGCCATCGTGGTCATGAGGATTGGGCGGAAGCGAAGCAGGCAGGCCTGCCGGATCGCCTCCTCTGCCGGCTTCCCCTCGCGCCTCTCGGCGTCCAAGGCGAAGTCGATCATCATGATCGCGTTCTTCTGGACGATGCCGATCAGAAGAACGATGCCTATGATCGCCACCACCGTCAGCTCCGTCCCGCATACGAGCAGGGCGAGAATTGCGCCCACTCCCGCCGACGGAAGCGTCGAGAGGATGGTCACCGGGTGGATGTAGCTCTCGTAGAGCATCCCTAGGACGATGTAGACGGTCACCAACGCCGCGAGGATCAGGAGCGATTCGTTGGAAAGGGACCCGACGAAGGCCTGCGCGGTGCCCTGAAAGGAGGCCTGAAGGGCCGCCGGCGGAGGGAGTTCGGCCTCGATCCGGCGGATCGCGCTTACAGCCGCTCCGAGCGAGGCATCCGGAGCCAGATTGAAGGATACGGTGGTCGCCGGGAACTGGCCCAAGTGGCCGATTAGGATCGGGGAGGAGATCTGCGTGGAATGCGTGAACGCGCTCAGCGGAGTCGAGCCACCCGCAGGCGACGTCAAATAGATGTCCCGGAGGCTGTCGGGACGCGTGTGGAACTGCGGGGCGACCTCCAGGATCACGTGGTACTGGTTGAGCTGCGTGAAGAGCGTCGAAACCTGGCGCTGGCCGAAGCTGTCGTATAACGCCTGATCAATCGCCGTGGGAGTGATCCCAAGCCGCGCCGCCGTGGATCGGTCGATGACCAGCGAGGTGCTCATTCCGTGGGTTGCCAGGTCGCTCGCAACATCGGCCAATTCCGGCGCGTCCTTCATGCGCTCGACGAATGCGCCGGCATACTGGCTGAGTTCAGCCGGATCCGGATCCTCGAGGCTGTATTGGTATTCGGTTCGGCTCACGACATCGGCGACCGTGATATCCTGCACCGGTTGCATATAAAGCGTGATGCCGGTCACCTTGGCCAGGATGGGCTGGAGGCGGCGGATGACCTCCGTGGCCGACGCGTCACGCTTGCCCAGGGGCTTCAGATTGATCTGGATTCGACCGCTGTTGAGCGTCGTGTTGACCCCATCGACGCCGATGAAGGACGAGACATTCTCGACCGCCGGATCCTTGAGTATCTCGGCTGTAAGCATCTGTTGCAGACGGGACATTTCACCAAACGCAACGCTCTGGTCGGCCTCGGAGACACCCTGGATAACCCCGGTGTCCTGGACGGGGAAGAAGCCTTTCGGTACCACGATATAGAGTACCAGCGTCAAAACCAGGGTCGCAATCGCGACGACGAGCGTGGTGCGCCGCCTCAGAAGCACCCAATCCAGCGTTCTTCCATAGAATGCGATGATCCGCTCGTAAACATGCTCCGAAGCGCGGTAAAAACGCCCCTGACTCTCTTCGCTGCGGTGACGCAGGAGCTTGGCGCACAGCATGGGAGTCAGCGTCAACGACACCACCGCCGAAATTAGGATCGTCACACTGAGCGTCACCGCGAATTCGCGGAACAGGCGGCCCGTGATGTCTCCCATGAAAAGCAGAGGAATGAGGACGGCGATCAGTGAAACCGTCAGCGACATGATCGTGAAACCGATCTGTTCGGCGCCCTTGAGGGCGGCCTCGAGAGGCTTATCGCCCTGCTCGACGTAACGGGTGATGTTCTCGATCATCACGATCGCATCGTCGACCACGAATCCCGTCGAGATGGTGAGCGCCATCAGCGTGAGATTGTTGAGGCTGAACCCAAGGGCGAACATCGCCGCAAACGTGCCGACCAGGGAGAGTGGAACCGCCACGCTCGGGATCACCGTCGCCGCAAGCGTCCTCAGAAATAGGAAGATCACGGCCACCACCAGCGCGATGCAGACCATCAGCTCAAATTCAACGTCCTCCACCGATGCCCGCACCGTCGTCGTCCGGTCGGCGAGCACCTCGACCCGGATGGCCGAAGGCAATGTCGCCTTGAGCTTTGGAAGGAGGGCCTGGATCCGGTTCACCACGTCAATGATATTTGCGCCAGGCTGCCGCTGAATATTGACGATGACCGCCGGCGTGCGGTTCATCCAGGCGGCCAGCTGATCGTTCTCCACCCCGTCCACCACGCTGGCCACATCCTTGAGCAGGATGGGCGCTCCGTTCCGGTAGGTGACGACAACCCGCCGATAATCGTCGCTGGTCAGCAGCTGATCGTTCGCCGAAATCTGGTAACTTTGACGGGGCCCATCGAAGCTCCCTTTCGCTGCGTCGAGGCTCGTGTTCGCGAGTGCGGTCCGAATATCCTCCATATTGAGGCCGTACGAGGCCAGCTGGGTGGGGTTGATTTGAATCCTAATCGCCGGCTTCTGGCCTCCGCTGATCGTGACCGCGCCTACCCCCGGCAATTGCGAAATCTTTTGGGCAAGGCGCGTGTCTGCATAGTCCTCCACCTTCGAAAGCGGGATCGACTCCGACATCAAAGCCAGTGTCAGGATCGGAGCATCTGCCGGGTTGACCTTATTGTATACGGGGGGCACCGGCAGCTCCGCGGGAAGAAAATTCTGAGCCGCGTTGATGGCCTCCTGCACCTCCTGCTCGGCGACGTCGATGTTGAGGCTCAGGGCGAATTGAAGCGTGATCACCGAAGCACCCTCGGAACTGGTCGAAAGCATCTGGTTGAGACCCGGCACCTGACCGAGTTGACGTTCCAGGGGCGCCGTCACAGCCGAAGCGACCACATCCGGGCTTGCGCCTGGATAGAAAGTGACGATCTGCATGGTCGGGTAGTCGACCTCGGGAAGCGCGGCTACCGGCAGCTGCTTGTACGCGATGATGCCGACAAGCAGCAGCGCCGCCATCAACAACGAGGTGGCGATCGGCCGAAGAATGAACGGTCTTGAGGGATTCATTCGGAACTGCCCGCTGGCGAACCGCCCTTTCCTGAACCGCTTCCGTTTGGCCCGGCGGCCCCCCCGGCAGGGGTCGGTGCCTGACGCACGGTCACCTTGACGCCCGCCTGGAGCTTGTCGAATCCGTCGGCAATGATCGTCTGTCCCGGATCGATTCCGGTGACCGCCGAGATTTCGCCATCCGTAGCGGTGACCTTGATCTCCTTGGATTGCACGCTCGAGTCAGGCTGGAGCACGTACACGTAGGTGCTTTCGTTATTGTGCTGGATGGCCGCGGTCGGAACCAGGTTCACCTGGTCCAGCGTCCGAATTAGCAGACGGGCGTTTACAAACTGATTTGGGAAGAGTTCGTTCTTCGTATTGGCGAACGAGGCCTTGGCGCGCACCGTGCCGGTCGTCGGATTGATCTGATTGTCGATCGTCAGGAGCGTCCCCGAGGCCAGCTTGGTTTGTCCGGACCGGTCAAACGCATCCACCGGCGGAGAGGCGACGGCACGCATCGCGGCGAGCACCGAATCAAGGTCATCCTCCGAAAGGGTGAAGACCACGGTGATCGGCTGCAGCTGGGTGATCGTGGCCAGCGCCACGCTCCCATTTGCCTGGACCTGATTGCCAAGATCGACCTGGCGCAGCCCGACGCGTCCGTCAATCGGCGAGCGGATCTGGGTGAATTCGAGATTCAGACGGGCCGCTTCAAACATCCCGCGGTCGATCTCAACGGTTCCCTCCGCCTGCTTGACCGAGGCCGACTGGGTGGCCAGCTGCTGTTCGGGAATCGCATGCTGCGCGAATGCTTGCTGGTAACGGGAAAGATCCTGCCTGGCATTGCTGAGCTGCGCTTCATCCCGGGAGAGTTGTCCATGCGCTTGTTCGAGGGCCGCGTTGTACGGCCGCGGATCGATGACGGCGAGCAGATCGTTCTTCTTGATGATCTGCCCTTCCGAATAGTGGATTTCTGTGAGTTCGCCGGTGACCCGGCTGGTCGCGGAGACTGTGTACACCGGAGTGACCGTACCGAGAGCGGAGAGATAAACGTGCAGACTGCCCTTTTGCACCTTGGCGGTGGCAACGGAGACGGCTCCCCCTCCGGCGCCCCCCCTTCGGCCGGTGGGTGCGTCGGCGGCCCGGTGGCAGGCCTGCATGAGGACAAGCGCTGCCAATGCACCGAGCGCAATTCCGCGTCTATGGCTGATCAATAGTTTCATGGCGTTGAATGGGAGGCTGCCGAGGCGAGCGCTTGACGTAGCGATCCGAGGAGAACGGGAAAATCGAGGGGCTTCTCAAACAGGCGCGAGGCTCCGCGCGCGCCGGCAAGCGCCGCCTGATTGGCGCGCGCGGTGATGACGACCGTCGGAAGGTTCGGTTTGCGCTTGCGCAGCTGCGCGAGCACGTCCCATCCGCTCATTCCCGGGAGATTCAAATCGAGGAGCACCAGGTCGGGCTCATCTCGATCGGCCGCGGCAAGGGCCCCCTCCCCGTCCGCCGCAATCGAAACCGCATAGCCTTCCCCCGCCAATACCCGTCCAAGCATTTCCCGCACGGAAGCGTCGTCATCGACCACGAGGATGCGACTCGGCTCCCGGGAAATCTTGTGACTTTCCAGCACCTCAGGCATGAAATAGCGAACCTGTCTTCGAGGTCATGGGGGTTCCGTTGCAGACGCCGTGCCGCCCTCCATGACGCTTTCTTAAAACGTTATACGCCATGTTATTGTCATTCTCGCCCAATTCTCAGGGTCTTCGCGCCTGCTCAGTCTCTTGGCACGGACGCCAAGTAACTATACTGCCTTCAGGGCCCCAGTACCGATTCATTTCCGCCCTGTGACCGCGAAATACGGCATCAAGCCGCGACTGGCCATCCTGGGCGCCGCACTGGGTGCTCTGGGGGCTCTGATCGCGCTCACCATCTGGGGCTCCCAACGGCTGGGCGAGGACCTTCGGGTCCGTTTGAACAATTTGGATTCCGAAAGTTTTGGGATCGCTTCGCACTTCAAGGACTCCCTTCGCGAGCTCAACAACATCCGCCTCCGTTACGTGACCGACCGGGATCCGGCCGATTGGGCGCGTTTTCTGCAAGCCGGCCACAATCTCAATCTCTGGCTCGACCAGCAGGAGCCCAAGCTTGGAAGCGAGAGCGAGAAGGAAGCCTTGCGCCAGGTGCGGATCGCTTTTGCCGAATTTCTGAGCAAAGCCCGGGAGTCTGAAATTCCCTCGACCACCGTCCGGCCGATCCCGCCGGAACAGGTGCTCGCTGAATTCACCAAGGACCGCGCTGAATCGCAGCACCTTTTCGACGTGGGCGAGGCGCTTGCCCAAACGCACTATCAGTCCCGCAACCGGCTGCTCGCCTACGCAAACCAGCGGGTGTCGCGACTCCGCGAATTGACCCTGGGCCTGCTTGCGCTGGTATTCATCTGCGGGACGGGCCTTGCGGCCCTCGCCTACCGCGACCTGATCGCCCCGCTTCGAGTCACCCTCATGGAGACCCGAGCCCTGGCGGAGCGCCAGGAAAAGCTCGCTTCGCTCGGAATGCTCGCCGCCGGCGTTGCGCACGAGATCCGCAATCCACTGACCGCGGTGAAGGCGGCCCTTTTCATCCAGCAAAAGCGCCTGCGCCCGGGAACTCCCGAGCACCAAGAGGCATCCGTCGTTCAGCGTGAAATCCTCCGGCTCGAACGGATCGTCAACGATTTTCTCCGGTTCGCGCGACCGTCCGATCCCGAAATGGCCGTAGTCCCGGCCGATCTGCCGCTGAAGGAAGTGCAGCTCATCTTCGCTCCAGCCCTCGCCAAGTCCGGGATCCGCTTGGACATCGAACCTGGCGCCTCCCTCCACGTCCGCGCCGACATCGGCCAGATGAAGCAAGTCCTGATCAATCTGGTGCAAAACGCGGTCGATAGCATCGGCCGTGACGGAACGGTCACCCTGCGCGCCCGGGCCGACCGACGCCCTCTGGGCGGAGCGGATGCCGATGTCGTCGTCCTCGAGGTGCAAGACACCGGGGCCGGCATTTCGCCCGAGGCGGCTCGGCGGCTATTCGATCCGTTCTTCACCACGAAGGACACAGGCACCGGACTCGGCCTTCCGATAGCGGCGCGCATCGTTGAGAAGCACGGGGGCACGCTCCAATACCAAACCCGATTGAACCGCGGGACGACCTTTGGGATTGTCCTACCCAGGGCATGACGACAGCCGCCGCCAAGGTTCTTCTGATCGAGGACGATCCCGGGATCGTCGACACCCTTTGCCGGGTCTTTGCCGACGAAGGCCACGAAGTGGTCGTGCGAGGGCGCGGTGACGACGGGCTGGAAGCGGCCTCGGCGGGCAACTTCAACGTGGTCGTCACCGATCTGAGGATGCCCGGACTCAACGGCCTGGAACTGGTCCGGCGCCTGCACGCGGCCCGGCCGCGTCTGCCCATCATCCTCATCACCGCGTTCGGCACGACCGACACCGCTATCGCCGCGATGAAGCACGGCGCCTATGAATATCTGGTGAAGCCATTCGATCTCACCCAGCTGATCGATACGGTGTCCCGGGCGGCCGGAAGCAACCGGCTCATGTCGGAACCGGTGATTCTAGGCGATGGCGAGGAGGCTCGCGACGCGCTCGTCGGGCAGAGCGACGCCATGCAGGCGATCTACAAGGAGATCGGCCGGGTCGCCTCGAAACCCGTGAATGTGCTGATCCGCGGCGAGACGGGCACGGGCAAGGAACTGATCGCCCGCGCGCTCTATCAGCACAGCGAACGCGCGCATGCGCCGTTTATTGCCATCAACTGCGCGGCGATTCCAGAGACTCTTCTGGAGAGCGAGCTGTTCGGCCACGAACGCGGGGCCTTCACCGGCGCCGACACCCGCCGCATCGGCCGCTTTGAGCAAGCCGAAGGCGGCACGCTGCTTCTCGATGAGATCGGCGACCTCTCCCTGACCACGCAGGCCAAGCTGCTCCGCGTGCTGCAAGAGAAGACCTTCCAGCGCCTGGGAGGGAAAGAGACCCTCACCGCGGATGTTCGGGTCGTTGCCGCAACCCACAGGGATCTGGAGGCCGCACTCCGGCAGAATCAGTTCCGGGAAGATCTCTACTACCGCCTCAGCGTGGTGGTGATTTCCCTTCCGCCGCTCCGTCACAGGCGCGAGGATATTCCGGAACTTGTGCGTTATTTTTTGCGCAAGCACGGGCCCGAACTCGCAGGGCCTCACCCGTCGATCCTTCCGGAGGCGTTGGAACTGCTCAAGGCGCATGCGTGGCCGGGCAACGTCCGCGAACTGGAGAACGTGGTGCGCAAGGTCCTGCTGCGGGCCCAGAGCTACGCGATCGACCCGGCCCACGTGAGGGACGCGCTGCTTCCGCCCGCGGCCGCCGTCCCGGCGGCCTCTGATTCCGAACCCTTTGGCGCTTACGCGGACGCGCTCCTGGCCGCCGCACAACGGGGCGAAATCTCCGACGCTCACGACCGCCTGCTTGGGGAAGCCGAGCGCACGCTCTTCATTCGCGCAATCCGGCAGGCCGGCGGCAACCAAGCCAAGGCCGCCCGCTGGCTCGGCGTTTCCCGAATCACGATGAAAGCCAAATTGGTTCAATTCGGACTTCATCCCGCCGAATTGGGCGCCCGCCCGCCCGGCCAGCCCATTCAATAGAGCGGTCGCCGGGGCACGCAGCCTCCAGCTGAAACCGCTCTAGGAGCGAAGTGCGGAATCGCCCGGCGATTGCCAGAGAACGCAGGACAAAGGCGGCAGGACCACCTCCGGCTCGACCGGCCGCGTCGCCGCGCGGCTGGCGCGAGCGAGGAACCGCACCTCATCGGCCACCTGCACCCATGATCTTCCCTCAGACCCCGCGTCCCCCAAAGGAACGTACGCGTCCTCAAGAGTGGGATTCACCGCAAAGAGCAGCCGCTTGCGCCCCTGCGACAGATCGGCGTTGAGCATCATTGCGAGCGGAGCCGCCCCCTCTTCCCGCCGGAAGAAGCGGAAGAAGGCCTCGCTCGGCCGGCTGAATTGCCGAAGCAGCGCGCCTGCGTCGCTCAGACGGAACGCGATCCAATCGGAAAAGTACGCGTGCGTGGGCAAGTGGCGGACGAGCCGCTTGTAATCGAGCGCGTTCAAATCCCCGCGCTGATAGGTGTTATTGACCCCATGCTTCGAGCGTAGGAAATCCTGCCCCGCCGAGACCATCGGGATGCCGATCGACACGAACATCAGGGCGGCGGCCAGGTGCACCCGCTGCACGTCGTGGGGCGTGGGGTGAAACCCATCGTTTCCCCCATTCTCAGTGATCATGTCCAGAAAGGCCCGGTCGTCGTGGGATTCGGAATAATTGACCGTTTGCGCGGGCCACTTGGCGAAATACCAGGGCGATCCACGGAGCGAATATTCCATATCCCGGCCAGAGAGGCGCCCAAGCACGTATTCCCGCACCGCATTTCTGTATCCGTCATTCCATGACGCCCAACCGGTGTCGCGGAGGGCGCCGGCTATGTGTCCGCGGAAGCTCCATGGCTCGGCGATCAGGATCACATCCGGCTTCACGCGCTTGAGCGCCGCCTCGATCGACCGGAGCACGTCGAAGCCCAGCAGCTCCGCCAGGTCGAAACGGAAGCCGTCGACGCCAAAGACCTCAATGAGGTGGATCAGGCTGTCGATGATCAGCCGCTTCGACATGGCCGCGCCCGCGCGCAGGTCGTTGCCGCACCCGCTCCAGTTGGCCAGCTGGCCGGCCGCGTCCTGTTCAAAATAATAGAGCCGGTCGGCCAGCATCAGATGAGCCGGCTCGCCCACATGATTGTAGACCACGTCCAGAAGGACCGCGATTCCCCTCCGGTGGAATGCCGCCACCAGATCCTGAAGCTCCCGGATGCCGGAAGCCATGGCAGGCGCGAGCGAGTACGCGCTCGCCGGGGCGAAGTAATTCGCCGTCATGTAGCCCCAATGATACTCCTCCCGCGTCCGGTTGTCGAACTCCTGGACCGGCTGCAGCTCCACACAGTTGACCCCCAAGTGGTGCAGATGGAAGTCCGGGTGCTCGACCCATTTTTTCAGGCCCGTGAAGCCGAGGCGCTCTTCGGCGGTCGCAACGATCGGAGCCTGGGCGGCCAGATCCCGCACGTGCGCCTCGGCGATCACAAGATCCTGCCAGGAGGGCGTCGTGAAGGGCTCGTCCACGCGCCCCATCCGGCGCCGATCGATCACAATACCGGGACCGGTGCGGTCAACCGCGGCGAGAGCATAGGGGTCGAGGACGGGGATGTTGGAATCGAAACGGCCGGGGCCATCCTTAACGCCGTTGATAAAATACCAGTAGTACCAGCCGTGGAGCGCCTGATCTACCTCGACCTCCCAAATTCCCGCCGCCCCGTCGCCATCCGTGCGCCGGGCGAGCTCGAAGGTCAGCGCCTCGGGGCGCGCCGCGAGATCATGGCAAATCTTGAGCGTGACCGCTCGGGCCCGCGGCGCGAAAATGCGGAAGGTCGTTGAGGTGTCGTCGATGGACGCCCCCAACGGGAGGTCGCTGGCGAGCTGGTAGAAGAACCGTCCCGGAATCAGGGGAATATCCGGCTCACCCGGGGCGCTCCCGGCGGAAACCGACCAGGCCGCCGAGAGATCGCCTGAGTCGGCGAGCAAAAATCTCCAGAGGTGGTTTCCGGTGCGCGCGCTGACGGCCAGACGGTTCACGACGCCCCCGTCGCGCATTTCGTTGGGCGCGTTTTCGGGAATCGGGAGCCAGATTCCGTCGCCCGTGACAAATTTGAAACGCTGGCCCTCCGGCCGGAGCACTTCCTCCGTGGGACCCGTCCACAACAGAACCCGCTCGCCTCCCACCGTGGCCGGCTCGAGCCGCCAAGCTGCCTCGCCCGCGGCCTTCCACCCGTTGAATTCGCCGGCCAAGTATACGTGGTCCTTTTCCGGATCGACGCCGGAACTGGTGTCGAGCGGCAGAACAAAGGCCGCGATGCCTGGCTCTTTGAGGAAATATCCAAGATCCCTGCCGGCCGCCATCACGGGAGCGGGCCGGAAATTAATCACAGGCGGCGCGCCGACCGTCAGCTTGATGCGCGGCGGACGCGTGCGGTCCCAGTCGCGCTCGAATTCCACGATCCCGCTTCGGAGGGTATCGAACCAGGCGCGGATTGCCCGGGGCGCCGGCCTGTTGAAGGGCGACGCCGACCCCGAAGACTTCGCCGGCGCAGGGGGCTGGGCGTTGTCAGCCATCAGGATCGTGGCACCACTCTGCGGGCCGCAACCGCCGTGCGAAGCGCTGCCACGAATGCGTTCAGTTTATCGGGGTCCTTGATCCCTGGAGCCGCCTCGACGCCGCTGTTCACGTCGACGAATTGCGCGCCGGAAGCCAGCAGGGCCTCACCGACGTTCTCCGGTTTGAGGCCCCCCGCCAGAATCCATTGTTTATGCGCATGCTGCTGTCTCAGCCGGCGGAATTGCTCCCAGTCGGCGGTGTGCCCCGTGCCCCCGTACGCGTCCTTGCGGAAGCCGTCCAACATGAAAGATCCCGCGAACTGAAGCCACGCCGGATCGAATTCTGAACCGGGCGGCAGCCGGGGGGCCAGCCAAAGCGCTTTCTCACCGACCGCTTCGGTCCATTCGGCGATTAGGTCCATCGGCGTGGTCCGGTCGAAGTGAATTTGGAAGCGGTCGAATCCCGCATCCCGCATCCGGAGCAACTCCTCCGCCGAGGGTGCCACAGCAATCGCCACTTTGCGCCGGTCTGGAAGGCGCGGAGCCATCGCCGAGTATTGTGCGAGCCCGATCGCCCGCGGCGATTTCGGGTATAGATTGAATCCCAGATAGTCGGCACCGCACCGGTCTGCCAATTCGGCATCCACCAGGCCGGAAAGGCCGCACACCTTCAGTTGAACGCCTTCGATCATGGCCTCCCGGATCATCAACGAAACGAGTTGACGGCGGCAAGGACCGCGTCGACCTGCTCATCCGTGAGCTCGGGAAAGATCGGAAGGCTCAGGCAAGCCTCGGCGGCCCGTTCAGCCACGGGGAACGAACCGCGGCCGGAGCCCAGCGATGCGTAGCAGGGCTGGAGATGGAGAGGCACCGGATAGATCAGGTCGGATCCGACTCCCTGCGCGGCCAAATGCTCTCGCAGAGCGTCTCGCTTCGGATGGCGGAGGGTGAACTGGTGATAGACCGACTGCCCGTATGCCGGCTCCTCGGGAAGCCGGCATCCCTCCAACCGGATCCCCGCCAAATAGCGCGCGGCGATCGCGCGGCGCCGCTCCGTCCAGCGTGCCAGATGGGGGAGCTTCACACTGAGAAGCGCTCCCTGAAAACCGTCCATCCGGAAATTGCCGCCGACGATATCGTGATGGTAGCGCCGAGCCGAGCCATGGACTCGGATCAACCGGGCTTTCTCGAAAATATCCGCGCGCCGCGAGACAAAGGCCCCGCCCTCCCCGCATCCTCCAAGATTCTTCGTCGGATAGAAACTAAACGTGCCGCAGTCGCCGAGCGTTCCGACGGGCACCCCACGGTAGCGGGCCGCGATCGCCTGCGCACAGTCCTCAATCACAAAGAGTTGGTGGCGAGCTGCGATCGCCAGCAGTTCGTCCATCGGAGCAGGCTGGCCAAACAGATGAACGACGATGAGCCCGCGGGTGCGAGGCGTGATCGCTGCTTCCACCCGTGCCGGGTCCAAGTTAAACGTCCCCTCCTCGATATCGGCGAAAACCGGGCGAGCCCCGGTGTAGGTGATCCCCCAAGCCGAGGCTATGAACGTGAAGGGAGTTGTGATCACTTCGTCGCCCGGCCCAAATCCAGCGGCCATGCAAGCGACGTGCAGCGGCGCACTGCCGCTGATCATCCCGAGCGCTGAGGGGTAACCGAGCGTCGCCGACAACGCGCGTTCAAAATCCTCAACGTCCTTGCCTAGGCAGAATCGATTCGCGTCGTAGGTAGCCGCCAGCGCCGCCAACGATTGCTCGCGAAGCTCCCGGTGCTGGGGCCCCAAGTCTAGAAAGGGAACCTTCACTGCGCCCTTCCCGAGAGGCGCCGAACCAGCGCCTCCACCAGTTCGTCCATACCAGGCTGAGCGGCCTCGAAATCGACGCGCATTTTAAGCGCCTTCATGGTCGCGCTGGTCTGTGGCCCAATGCTTCCCGCCAACGGGCGCGTGGCACCCGGCCGCAAGGCGAGTGCGGCGCCCTGGTCCGCGAATGATTGCGCTGAGGACGAACTTGCGAATAGGACCGCGTCGGCTCCGCGTTCTCGGAATTCCGCGGCGACCGGACTCGCGGCAAGGTCCACCGGCTCGGTCTTATAGACCTGCAAGCAATCGACAATGGCGTGGCCCTCCTCGAGGCGTTGCACAAGGACCTCGCGGTTGAGGTTGCCGGTCACCACCAGCACCTTCACGTTGTCGAGGCTGCCCGTCGCGCGGAGCGCCTCGGCCAATGCCTCGGCGGTGGCGGTCCTGGGCTGGCATTCGATCCGCAGATGAAGTTCGCGGACCGCTTTGGCGGTCGATTCGCCCACCACCGCGACGCGGATCAGGCCCAGCGAGCGGATATCGTCAAAAATCCTATTGAACTCGGCGAAGAAATGATGGACTCCGTTGGCGCTTGTGAAGACCAGCCAATCATAACTGCCGAACTCGAGCATCACATCGGCGAGCGCCTCCTTGGAGATTTCCTTGGAAATGCGCAGGACCGGAAGTTCCACCACCTCCGCTCCCAGTCGCCCTAGCATGGCGGCCAGTTCCGAGGCCTGATCGCGCGTGCGGGTGACGACGACCCGCCGACCTTCGAGGGGCCTTCCGCCCCCGGCATCCTGGGAAGAGGTTGCGCTCATTTGAGGAGGCCCAATTGCTTAAGGAGGCGGCGCGCGGTGGCGGTCGGCGCGGCGAAATCGTCATCCGAGAGCGGAAGGGTGCGCAGGCCCGTATCCTGGTGGAAAAAGTGAAGCGTGTCCGGAGCGGCAAGAGCCGCGAAGGCCGTATGACAGCCTGCGCCGAGAAGTTCTTGCAATGCCCGTTCAAGCGTCACCGCCCGGCGGGTCGGCCCGTCCAGGTGGGGCGAGAAGCGTTCAGCGTCGGCCGATCGGCATTGAACCGCGATCGCTCCCTGCCCGACCGCCGGCACCATGCTGTCGAAACCAAGCGCATGGAATTCGACCCCGGGCCACTGGGCTATTCCGAGGCGGTTGAGCCCCGCAGCCGCCAGCACGGTGCCGTCTGCTAGATGGTCCGAGCCAATCTTCCGGAGCCGG
>Ga0302326_10004714_pt1 | contig 31390 bp, 29 predicted proteins | sample Palsa_T0_3_FD_202264 | JGI IMG/M metagenome (GOLD analysis project Ga0302326, IMG submission 202264) | Peat permafrost microbial communities from Stordalen Mire near Abisko, Sweden - Palsa_T0_3 | ecosystem: Environmental > Terrestrial > Soil > Palsa > Peat permafrost | place: Sweden: Abisko...
ACGGAGCCGATGTTGCGCGTGTATTCGGAGACGCGGAGCGCGGCGGGGACGCGGAAAATCCTCGAGCATGCTTGCGCGATTGTTCGGGGGCTGTAGGTTTCGATTCTGGTAGGACGGGCTTCAGCCTATCTGCTTTTTGATCTGGCGGGCGCCACGGAAACCGACAGGCTGAAGCCCGTCCTACTGTTTCTCCCCAAACGATTTTGCGGCGGCGTCGAGAATTCCGTTGATGAAACCGGACGCTTCCTCGGAAGAAAACTTCTTTGCGAGTTCCACGGCTTCGTTGATCACAACCTTCGCGGGAGTGCTCGTCGTGCGCATTTCGGAGAGGGCCAGGCGAAGGATGGCGCGGTCGATGGCGGCCATGCGCTCGATGCGCCAGTTTTGTGTGTGCGCGGAAATGACGGGGTCGAGCTCGGCGGCGCGGGCGGCGGCGTTTTCAAAAAGCTGGTTGGCGAAATCGCGCGTGGATTTTTGAGCGCGCGCGTTCTTCCAAAAGCCGTCTTCGATCCGCGACGCTTCCTGTTTTCCCATTTCCCATTGGAACAGCATCTGCAGGGCGTACTCGCGGGATTTCCGGCGCGGGGTCATCTAGCGGCGTTTCCCGCGGGGCGCAGACTTGACGACGGCGCGCGCGGCGTCCGCCGGGCGAAGCTGCCTGGACAAGTTGGCCATTTCGATCGCGGCGAGGCCCGCGTCGTAGCCTTTGTTTCCGCTCTTGAGGCCGGCGCGGTCGATGGCTTGCTCGAGCGTGTCGCAGGTGAGCACGCAAAAAATAACGGGAATGCCGGTGTCGAGCTGCGCGAGTTGCACGCCGCGCGCCACTTCGCCGGCCACGTAATCAAAGTGCGCGGTCTCGCCGCGCAGAATGCAGCCGATGGCAATCACGGCGTCCGCGCGTCCGCCCTCCGCCAATTTTTTGGCCGTCAGCGGAATTTCAAACGAGCCGGGGACGTGCACGACCAAGATGTTTTCAGCGTCCGCGCCGGCGGCTTCGAGCGCGTCCACGGCGCCCGCAAGCAGCCGATCGGTAATAAAGCTATTGAAGCGGCTGACCACCAGCGCGAATCGAAAGCCCCCAGCGTTTGCCGCGGCGCGAATTTCTTTTCCGTGAAAGGGTTTGTTCATGGGAATGAAATTTGACGCTGCTTGTCCACGCTACTTTCCACGAAATTGCGCGGGCCGCTTTTCCAGGAACGCTCGAGTTCCCTCCCGCATATCATCAGTTGCGGCTAATATACCGAAGAGAGTCGTCTCGAGATACTGGCCCTCTTCGAGCGGCATTTCCGTTCCGCGCTCGATGGCTTCCATCGTGAATTTCACCGCGAGCGGAGCGTTGGCGATGATTTTTTTCGCCAGGGCCTCCGCAGCGGGCAGGAGGTCCGTCGGCTCGTACACATGATTCACGAGGCCGATGCGCAGCGCTTCCTCCGCCGAAATCATTTCTCCGGTCAGGCAGAGTTCGTGCGCGATCCCCTTGCCGCACAAACGCGTGAGGCGCTGCGAGCCGCCATAGCCCGTCATGATGCCCAGCTTCACTTCCGGCTGGCCAAGCTTTGCGGCCTTGCTGGCCAAACGAATCGAGCAGGCCAGAGCGACTTCGGATCCGCCGCCGAGCGCGAAGCCGTTGATGGCCGCGATCGACGGTTTTCCAATCGTTTCCAAGAGATGCAAAACGCTTTGGCCAAATGCGGCCGTATCTTTTCCGCTCACCGGCGTCTGCACCGCGAGCTCGCCGATGTCCGCCCCGGCCACAAACGATTTCTCGCCCGCGCCGGTCAGGATCAGGACGCGCACACCGTCGTCGTCGCGCGCGGCGATCAGGATATCCCGCAGCTCTTCCATCGTTTTCCGGTTCAGCGCGTTCAGCACTTTCGGCCGGTTGAAGGTGATGAACCCGATGCAATCCCGCTTTTCATAGAGCAGGTTTTCGTATGCCATCCGCGTCCCTCAATTCTTCGCCAGTTCCAGGGCAACAATTTCATTGCCGCCGCGCTTGCGAGCTTCCTCGAGGCCCGCTTCCACGCGGTTGATCAGATCCGTAACGACATCTTCATTATCGTAATGTTGTACGGCGATGGCCTCGGCCACGGAAACGCTCAGGGTCAACTGCCCTCCATCCCACGGCGGACGCAATGCGCCGGCCGCCCTCTTTATTTTCTCGGCGAAAACATGCGCGCCGGCGAGCGGCGTGTCCGGAAGTACGATCGCCAGGGCCCAGGAAGTGTACTTGATTGCGAGGTCGGTTTGGCGAACGATTGCTTGCACCGCTTTTCCAACCTGCTCCATATAACGGTCAAACGGCGCCTCTCCGTGTTGGTGGATCAGTTCCGGGCCGCCATCGATCTGCAAAAGAGCCAGCGTCAAAGCCAGCCCCTGCGCGCGTGCGCGCTGCGATTCATGGAGCAGGCAATCGATGTAGGACCCGCGGGCCAGCAAACCGGTTTTTTCATCGGCCACGGCCAGGGTGCGCACGAGCGTGCGAAGGCGCGTATGGTGCACGCACATGAGCATTTGATCGCCGATGGATTGCAGAAAATACGTTTCGTTGGGTTTCCAAACGTGCGGCGCGGCGAATCCCACGATCATCATGCCGGCGGGAGCTTGCGTTTCCGGGTCCGTGAGCTGAACTCCCAGGGAAGTTTCCAGTCCCATTTCCTTGAGAAGAGGAGCGGCGGAGGATTCGAGCGGCAAGCCGCCAAGCGGGTCGGGCGAGGCGCGTTCGATCTGGCCGATCAAGCGCACGATTTGGCTGCCGGGGGAGGCCTCCACATTGGGGGCGCAATACTCGGATGCCATTTGCGGCGGCTGCCCGGGAGGGCCAACCACCGCGAAGCATCTTGCCGCTCGCAGATAATTGCCCACTTCGTTGACCGCGGCCGCAAGCATGGCGCGCGGCGAAGGCTGGCGGAATACGTTTTGATTGATCTCGGAAATTTTCGCGAGATCGCGCAAGGTCTCGGGAGCGTAGGGAGAAGAAGTAGCGGCGCGATTCGCGGGATCTTCGATCGCCGGCCGCGAAGGCTCCAACGCTCTCCGCGGAGCCGCGCCATCCTCCGGCCACCAGCGCGCGGCTTCGAAGAGCCCTTGCAGGCGCTCATTATTTTCTTCCTCGCCGGGAAAAAGTTCGGCGATGCGCTGCAGTCTTTCGACGGCCTTGGATTGCAGGGAGTACTGCACAAAAATTTCCGCTTGCACGAGCAAGTCCTCGAGCGTTTGCTCGGCGTGAACTTCCTCCAGAATCGCCGAGGACGGTTCGTCGGACTGGACGCCGGGCGATCGCTTGGCGGCACCGTTCGCGGGATGCGTGGCCACGTTGGACAACCGGGATCTCACGCGATTCAAAAACTCCTCGCCCGCGCGGCCCTTCAATCGGTCCAGCCGCTCCTGATGGCGCGAATCGTAGGGGTCGCTCTCTACGAGCTTTTCGAAGGCTTCGCAGGCGCCGGGAAGCTGGTCCTTCGCCAGATTCAGATCGAAGAGGCGCACCTGGGCCTCGAAATATTTCGTTTCGCGGTTGAGCTCCGCGTACAAGGCCGCCGAGAACTGGGCCAGGGGAAGGGAATTCGGGCACGATTCCGCCAGTTGATCGACCGAGCTCGCAAATTCCGATTCCCGTCGCGCGGCGAACATGCTTTTTTTGGTGGCCGAGAGAAGATCGACGGCCTTCTCTTCCAGCCCGGCGCGTAGAAACTCACCGGCCAGCGAGAAAAATTTCTCCGCCGAACCGGCCCCCTGATTGGTCATGCGCTCCAGCACGGCGCGCGCGGCGTCCAGTTGCCCGGAACGCATCAGGGCTTCGGCATAGGTCTCGAAGAGCGTCGCGTCTTTTTCGATTTCGCTCACGGGAGCGAGCAGGGCGGCGGCCGCCGTCGCGTCCCCTTTGCGCAGCAGGGCCTGGGCATAAAGGAGCGCCGCGCTGCGATCGCCCGGCGAAAGTTTCTGCGCCTTGGAGAAAAACTCAATGGCCTCATTGTCGTTCTGCGTGGAGAGCTGGCCGGCTCTTAGGAAACCGCGCGCGGCGGCGGCGTAATTCCCCAGGCTCTGGGCCAAATCGGCCACCGCGATGTGACGGTCGCGATTTTCGGCATCCAGCTGTGCGATGCGCACGAAACACGCCAGCGCGTCTTCTCCTTTGCCGATCATTTCGTAAGCGAGAGCGGCGGAGATGTATTGTTCGATGGCCTCTTCCGCGCGGTTTTGCTTTTGCAGAAGCAGGGCGTATCGCGCGACGCGTTCCGGAGGCTGCTGTTGCAGCTTCAAATAACGCGTGTACAGGGCCAGCGCCTTGGGCTCTTCTCGGGGGGCGAGGAGACGGTCGAACAACATGCCGTAGAAAATTGCGGCGCGGTCCGGCCGGTTCTGCGTGGTGAAAAGATCGCCGAGCGATTGCATAGATTCGAGGTGATTGGGGACAGCCGTGAGCACCGTTTGATAGGATTCGATGGCATCGTCGATGCGGCCTTTCTCGACGAGGCGCTTGGCCTTATCCAGTTGCTTGATGATGTCCACGCTCATGCGGGCTCGAACGGTTTTCCTTCGTGAAGTTGCGACCGCGAACTCGCGGATCGGCTTTTCCCAGGACAAAATTAACTATATACCGCTGCGGCGGCGCGCGCCAAATCGATCGCGCGCGGACTGTTCAATTCGGCAATTCCCGGCTGTTGCACGGAAAGGCGGCGACTCAGGAGTTTACGGTGGAGGGCCAGTTGCCGCCAGGAGGAAGCTCTCTAAAACCGCTTGTTTGTCCAATCGCGGATGTAATCGAAGAGATTTTTCACCGTATTGGAATATTGCCCCTTCGTGTTTTCGCACGCGGTGCAAGGCCCGAATCCGTGCAGGGCGCCTTCGATGACGACGTAGTCCTTGTCCTTGCTCGACGATTTTTCGTAAATGTTTTCATCGTCGCGGATGAAGTGAAACGCGCCCATCGCCGCGACCAGGATCGGCACGGAGATCGATTGCACCGCGCAGCTGGTGGAATTGTTACTGGAGCAAAAATCGATCCCGTCGAGTGCGTTTGTCGCCCGCGTCGCGTTCGTGCTCAGGAAAGAGTTCAGGGTGAAAATCTTCGTCCCCGTGTCGAACCCGCGATTGGTCACAGCCGCATCCAGGTCCGGGACCATGACGCTACGCACGATTCCGGTCTCGATGCTGGCGTCGTTCCGCAGCAATTTCTCGGGCTGAGCGGTGCTCATGATTCCAGCGATGGAAGGATCGAGCGCCGTCAGCGCCGCGGCCCCGCCCGGCCCCGCGCCGGGAGTGCCGGAGGCGGGAATTAGGAAAATGTCATCGTCCGGATAGGGATAATCGCCGCTCTTCATGCGGGCTTGCGCGGAAAGCGCCGCGTCGATTAACGCGTTCATTTCTTTGGCTTGCGCGGCGAAGTAGCGAGCCTGGAATTCCTTGGAATAGTGCGAAGAGCCGCTCGGGTTGTAGCCGTTCGCGGCGTTGAAGGGATCGAGCGCGGGATCGACGCGCCGTTTGCCGCCTTCGATGGTCACGGACGGATTGAGGCCGCGGAGAATCTCGACCGGATTTCCCGCGTGGGCGTCGGCGAAGACGATCGCGTCCGCGGGTTTGAGGCCGCTCAAGTCGCCGCCGCATTTCACCAGTTTTTCCGGCGCTTGGCAGTATGCCGGCCCCTTTTCCGCCACCGCTTGATAAAAACTCATCAGCGGCCCGCCGCCGCTATGGCCAAAGAGAATCACCTTCGTAATGCCCGGCTGGTTGCGCGCGAAATCGACGGCCGCCTTCACGTCGAGCGGCGTTTCTTCCCACCGGACGAGCGCCTCGTTGTTTTGGAATCGAGTGTTGAAGCAGAGCGTCAGGAAGCCGCGCGCGGATAATTCGCGGCAGGCGATGTGATTCAAATAATTCGCCGTGCGATGAGCGAGGACGAAGGCCACGTGGGGCGCGGGTCCGCTGTCAGGCTTATAGAGCGCGGCGCTCAACTGCCCGAGCCGGATATACTCCGGATGGCTCTGCGCGAAAGAAGCGCTGGAGATCGCCATGGCGGCCATGGCAATCGTCGCCATCCGCACGAATCGCATGCATTTCATGTCACGCCCCCCTAAGTTTCAGTTGGCTGGCCCCGGCAAGAATCTTTATCGCGCTAAAAAATTTCCGCCAGCGCAAAAATGCATTGAACGATTCGGCAAAACTTGTCCGATCGAAAGCTGCATGGTGCCTCAATCGCTAAATGCCTGGAACGCAGGCTATCAGTTTCAGCTAAGCATGAATTTAAATAACATCCGGATTCTCGCCAGGCCGGAAGTATTATAGGCCTAGGAGCAGGGAGCCGTGATCGCGCGCCAACGCAAGGTTCACACGCAACTCGGCAGGGCCGCCGTCCGGATGTTTGCCGCCAACGATCGCATCAACCAGATTCTGATCGAACATCTTGACCCTGCCGCCTGGAGAGGCAGCCCGCCTGGCAAGGTCCGCACCATCGCAGCGATCTTCACGCACATGCACAATGTCCGCACCAAGTGGGTCAGGCTTTCCGCTCCGCACCTGAAGATTCCGCGGCAGCTTCACCGCGCGAAGTGCACGCCACAGCAGGCCCGCGCGGGATTGGCCGAAAGCGCCGCTCGCTGCGCGGAGATGCTCGCGGAGGCGCTCGGCGGCAGTGGTGGCCGCGTCGAGAATTTTCTCAGGGACGGCTGGGCTAAGCCCTGGCCGGTTGGCCTGGAAATGCTGTGCTACATGATTTCTCACGAAGCCCACCATCGCGGGCAAGTGTGTATGCTCGCGCATCAGCTCGGATACCCGTTGCCGGTCAAAGTGTCGTCCGGCATCTGGAATTGGGAAAAGCTGTGGAGAGATTGCGGTGTGCCGGGCGGCCCCGGCTCCGATTCCTAAGGAATCGTCCCAGCATGCGCCGCGCGGGGATGAGCTGCGAGGCCAGGACTCGGCGGATGGCCCGCGTCACCGGTCGGAATGTTTTCCCGCAGGCCGCGGCAGCAGTTTCATGCCTTTCAATTTCGCGATGTACTCGGGATACATTGTTTCCGCGCCGCCCCGCGCCGCCTCGGGCGGGATCCCGTATTTGGCCGGGAATTCAACGAGAAACGTATTCGTGCCGGGCAGGTGGTTTGGGACAACGCCTTCGGGCCTATCCACTTCGTCCACCGGTTCGCAGGGGTAGGGTGGAATTTGCTGCGGCGGGTTCAATACAAAATCGGTGGTTCGAATAAAGGGCTCCGTGAGATACGCCGGGTCATAAACGATGACGGCCACGGTCAGATAATTTCCGTGCCGCATGATATGCGTGCTGATCGTGCCATTTTCGCTGCGTGGGATGCCGTTCCGCCGGATCCAATTCTCTTTCAAGTGGGTGGTCGTATAGGCCAGTGTGTTTCCCTCCCACTTGCCCGTGGAAAAACCCTGCCAGGTGTGAGGCGCGTTGGCCGAGGGGTGCGGGCGTCCGTCCATCCAAATGGTTTGTTCGTCGGCCCAGAAAAACATGTGGGTGTGATACGCGATGATTTGCTGCGTGGACCGGTCGACTTCTTTCCAGACTCGCAACGCCGATGGGCTGCGCCATTCGTAATCGGACGAGTGCGGCCGGCACTGATTTTCCGGCAACTCGATCAGGGTCGCGTCCCATGTATCGCCCCGCAGCCGCGCCGAGGCGTTGATGGGCAGCCCGAGATAATCCCCGATTTCGGGGCCCGGTCCGCGCTCCGGCTCGTCTTCAAAAAGTTTTTGCACCCAATCTCCCGTTGGGTCTTGCTGGGCCATGGCCGGCGGAATGCACGGCGCCACCAGCAAGAACAGCAGGATAGATGCACCCGCAATCCAGCTTCGATTCGTCCGAAATTTACGTTTTGAATTTTGCATTTGCCCGGAAGCCTAGCCCGCCTGCCTCGCTGTGTCAACCGCAAGTCGCGCGAGCCGCGCGTGGTCCATACGTGACTGCTCGCTGGTCCTGGGGGATGCGCCTCTCTTTGGCACAAACGGCGTCGCGTGGCGATTGTCCAGTAAGCGGGAATCCTCTGTGTGGACAAGCCCGTCCGTCGCTGCTTAAGGGCGCTGTAAAAACAGTGGCGTGCGCGCGCAAAGACACTTCTAGATGCTAAACCTGGCCATTATTTCGCGGATAGCGATAGGGCGCGGAGAGCGTGTGTGCCCGGTTCGTCAACCCTTATGAGTACGTATAGATAGGTGTGGGGGGCGTGGCAATGAAGGTCGAAGAAAGCTACGCTGAATGTGCCAGCGAAATTCTTCGGAGGGCGTTTCCGCCGACCATGTTTTCGGACCCGACAGGCCGCAAGCCGGCATCTATCCTTCCGTCCCCGGCGCTCGCCGTCGCTGCCGCGCTCGCTCTCCGTTTCATCCTGTTGTCGCTCACGCATTCGAATGGAGACGTTCGTCCCAAATTTCAAGTTGTGGGGCTGGAGGCAGCCAACCTCGCTTGGTCGCTCGCCACCGGGAAGGGTTTTTCCGGCCCCTTCCCAGGCTACGAACTCACAACGGCATGGCTGGCCCCGGTCTACCCTTTCCTGTGGTCGATCGGTTTCCGGATCGTGCATCTCGATCCTCCCTCGCGGATATTGATCGGCCAGGTTTTGAATTGCGCTTTTTCCGCGGCCACCTGCTGGCCCATCTTTGCCATCGGCAAGAAACTTTTCGGCGAGAAAATCGGCTTGGCCTCCGCCTGGGCGTGGGTGTTTCTGCCGTACGCGATTCTCATGCCGCTGGAATGGACGTGGGACCAGAGCCTGGCCGCGTTACTGCTGGCCTGGATCGTCGAGGCCACTCTGGCATTGCGCGAATCGACTTCGCCGCTCGCCTGGTCGGGCTACGGGCTGCTCTGGGGCCTCGCCGCGTTGGTGAATCCGGCTCTGTGCGGCCTGCTCCCCTTTCTGCTGGGGTGGCTGGCATTTCAGCGCCGCCAGGCTGGCAGGAAGTCGGTTTCATTATGCGCACGGGCGATTTTCATGTTTGTGCTTTCTCTATTGCCCTGGACGATCCGCAATTATTACGCGCTGGACGGCTGGGTTTTCGTGAAATCGAATTTCGGCCTGGAGCTTTGGCTCGGCAACAATCCAGCCGTAAAGAATGTCTATTCGAATGAACTGCATCCCATACGCAGCTTTCCCGAGCGCCTTCGCCTTATGTTTGAAGGCGAACCCAAATACAACAAGGAAAAGCAACACGAAGCGATCGTCTTTATCGAAACGCATCCGGAAGTGTTTTTGAAGAACACTTTCGACCGCTTTTTGGACACCTGGGCGGCCACGTATGATTCCAGCGTCGATGGCTGGGTCCTGGCCCTACATCTCAGTCTATTCAATATCTGGTTTTGTTCGATGTTTTCGGCGCTTTCGTTGGGCGGGGTAATCCTCGGTTTGCGCGCCAATTGGAAGGATTCATTGCCGCCGGTAATCTGCCTGCTGATTTTTCCCATCCCGTATTACCTTACGCATACCGGGTTGCGCTACCGCCATCCGATTGAGCCTTTCCTCGTCATTTTCGCTGTCTACGCCGTCGCCCGGATGCGGTCCGCGCTCTCGCCTGCCTCCACGCCGCAGACGAACGTACAGATGAGCATTGTCGCCGGAGCGTAGGCCAGCCATCCGCCCGTTGATTTATAGGAGGTCCGACCTTTAGGTCGGACGACTAGAGCCGCCCTATTGTGGCCTTCAGGGCCTGAAGGCCACAAATGCACAAGCCTGAACGTCGGGGCTAAAGCCGCGACCTCCAAAATGCGAGGGCTATTGAGGCGATTTTCAAATTAAACACCGAGCAGACTTCGTCGCGCCATTTCCCGCCCGCAGCCAGTTGTGGCACACTGAATTGTCACGGATCGGTTCGACTATCCGGCTGGGCGTTGAGCTTCTACAGTTGTGCCCGGAAATCGCTTTAGACAGGAGAATTTTACCGCCGTGCGGGAGCGGGCTGCAGTGAGGGCTGGCGTAACTTGAAAACCGCGCGGCGGCAGGCTAACTGATGGACCCACGTTTCGTCCGCAATTTTTGCATTATCGCGCACATTGACCACGGCAAGTCCACGCTGGCCGACCGCCTGCTCGAGTTGACGGGGGCACTCAGCCAACGCGAGATGAGCGCCCAGGTGCTTGACTCGATGGACCTGGAGCGCGAGCGCGGCATCACCATCAAGGCCAAGAGCATTCGCCTTCACTACGCGGCGAAGGATGGAAACGAATACCAGCTCAACCTGATCGACACGCCCGGACACGTCGATTTTTCCTACGAGGTTTCCCGCGCGCTTTCCGCGTGCGAAGGCGCGCTGCTGGTGGTGGACGCGAGCCAAGGCGTCGAAGCGCAGACCGTCGCCAACACGTTTCTCGCCTCGCAGCACAATCTCACCATCATTCCCGTCATCAACAAAATCGATTTGCCGGCCGCCCAGCCCGACCAGGCCAAGGAGCAGATTGAGAACGTCCTCGCCATTCCGGCCTCTGACGCGCTTTTGATTAGCGCGAAGAGCGGCTTGGGCGTGGATTCCGTGCTGGAAGCCGTGGTGGCGCGGATTCCTCCGCCCACGGGCACTTCCGAGGCGCCACTGCAGGCGCTGATTTTCGATTCGTGGTTCGATCCGTTTCGCGGCGCGGTGGTTCTGGTGCGCGTCATGAACGGCAGAATCACGAAGCACATGAAAATCCGCCTGTGTTTCAACGACCAAGAATATGAAGTCGAAGCGCTGGGCGCGCTCACTCCCAAACCGGTGGTGCTCGAGGAACTCGCCGCCGGAGACGTTGGCTTCGTCGTCGCCAACATCAAGCAAGTGGCCGACGCGCGCATGGGCGATACCGTCATCGATCCCGCACGGCCCGCGCCGGCCGTGCCAGGCTTTGAAGCGATCAAGCCCATGGTGTTCGCGGGCCTTTTTCCGGTGCTGGCCAGCGACTACGAAAATTTGCGCGACGCCCTGGGAAAGCTGCAATTGAATGACGCGGCATTCTTTTACGAGCCGGAAAATTCCGTGGCGCTCGGCTTCGGTTTCCGCTGCGGTTTCCTCGGCCTGCTGCACATGGAAATCGCCCAGGAAAGGCTGGAGCGTGAATTCGGCATCAACCTGATCACCACGGCGCCGAGCGTGCGTTATCGCATCACGACGACGGCCGGCGACGTTGTGGAAGTGGACAGCCCGACGAAATTTCCGCCGCCCAACGAAATGGCCAAGATCGAGGAGCCCGTGATCACCGCGATGATCATCACGGCGGAGGATTCGGTGGGCGCGATTTTGCAACTGTGCGAGGAGAAACGCGGCGTGCAGAAAAATTTCGAGTATCTTTCGCCGCAGCGCGTGATGCTGACCTACGAATTGCCACTGAACGAAATCGTGCTCGATTTCTACGACCGGCTGAAGAGCGCCTCGCGCGGGTACGCCTCGCTCGACTACCACCTGGCGGGCTACAAGGAAGCCGACCTTGTGAAATTAGACGTGCTGGTCGGAGGCGAACCGGTCGACGCGCTGGCGCTCGTGTGCCACCGCGAATTTTCCTACGAGCGCGGGCGCGACCTGGTCACCCGCTTGCGCAAGCTGATCCCGAGGCAGATGTTCGAGGTGCCCATCCAGGCGGCCATCGGCAGCCGAGTGATCGCGCGCGAAACCGTGGCCGCCATCCGCAAGAACGTGCTGGCCAAGTGCTACGGGGGAGACATTACGCGCAAACGCAAACTGCTCGAAAAACAAAAAGAAGGAAAGAAGCGCATGAAGCGCGTGGGGCGCGTGGACATTCCGCAGGAAGCGTTCCTCGCGGTGCTGAAAGTCGCAAGCACTTCTGACGAATAGAGGCAATCACTTAGCACATGAAGTCCGCTCTCAAACCGAAGAAGTACGTTCAGAATCGACGAGGCCGGAAGGTCGGCGTGGTCCTCCCTATCGAAGAATATAAGAAATTATTAGCAGACCTCGAAGAGCTGGAATCAATTCGCGCATACGACGACGCGCAGGCTTCCGGCGAAAAAGCCGTCCCATTTCAAGAAGCGATACGGGAAATCGAACGCTCGCGCAAATAGATAATTCTCTCGTCCTTTCTCTGTGCCCTCTGTGTTAAATTCCGAAAAGCGTTCAACACAGAGAACACAGAGGGCACAGAGAAAGGCTTCGAGAAGACGGGCGGAGGGTTATGGCTTGGGAATTTCGCGGGTGCGGACTTCGGCGCCGAGGCGGCCGCGCGCGAGTTGCACGCTGACTTCGGCGCCGATGGAGACTTGGTCGGCGGCGCGCACCACGTTTCCCGCGGCGTCGGTGCAGATGGCGTAGCCGCGCTGCAGGACGCGCAGGGGGCTGCGCTCGTCCAGCTGCACGTGCAGCTTTTCCAGCTGCTGAATTTTTCCTACGAGGAACCGCTCCATGCGCATGCCGAGTTCCGCCGAACGCTGCACCAAGCGCAAACCTAGCGTGCGGATGCGCGCGCGCAAATCGAACGAGGCGATGCGCGTCGCGGCAATCGTGCGGCGGTGGCGCAGCCGTTCGAGGCGGCCTTGCAAAGCGACGCCGAGCCGCGCGGTCAGTTCGTCCGTCTGCTGCCGGTGGCGCCGCAGCAAATCCTCGAGGCGGCGAAATCCCATGTGCGTGGTCAATTCCTTCAAATGATGTCGATATTCGAGGAGCACGTAGCGCATGCGCTGCGAAATTTTATGTTCCAGCTCGCCGAGATGCCGCTGAAATTCCTGCCGCGATTGCACCACGATCTCGGCGGCGGCGGAAGGCGTCGATGCACGCACGTCCGCCACGAAATCCGCGATCGTGAAATCGGTTTCGTGCCCCACGCCGCTCACCACAGGGATCGTGCACGCGGAAATTGCGCGCGCAACGGCTTCCTCATTGAACGCCCAGAGATCCTCGATCGAGCCGCCGCCGCGCGCAAGCAGAATCACGTCCACCGATTGTTTGCGGTTGAAATATTTTAGCGCCGCGGCGATTTCCTCGGCCGCTCCTTCTCCCTGCACGCGCACGGGAAAAACGATTAGGTGCAGATTCGGAAAGCGCCGCCGCAGAATGCGGATGATGTCGCGCACCGCCGCGCCCCTCGGCGACGTCACCACGCCGATGCGCCGCGGCAGCATGGGCAGTGGTTTCTTGCGTGCTTCGTCAAAAAGTCCCTCGGCGGCGAGGCGCTTCTTGAGCTGCTCGAACGCGAGCTGCAGCGCTCCCACTCCCGAAGGCTCGATGTGCTCGACGTAAATCTGATACTCGCCGCGCGGCTCGTACACGCTGATCGATCCGCGCACGATCAGCTTTAATCCGTCCTCAGGCCGGAATTTCAGCCGCATCGCCTGCGCGCGAAAACACACGCAGCGCACCTGCGCCTTCGCGTCTTTCAACGTGAAATATAAATGTCCGGATTGCGCAGGGCGATAATTGGAAACTTCGCCCTCCACCCACAAATTCGAGAATTGCGAGGAGAGCACACCGTTTATGCGCGCCGTCAGCTCCGCCACGCTCCAGATTTTTCGCTCCGGCGCGAGATTCAACTCGAATTGCTTTACCTTTTCAGCCATTGCACCAGCCACAGGATCAACGTCAATGCCACGCTCAGCAGGATACACGTCACCACGGGGAAATAAAACGAGCCATGTTTTCCCTGAACCGCGATGTCTCCAGGCAGACGCCCGAGCCGCAATGGAAACCCTCCGCGCCGCGCACCCAGCCACACGAGCGCACCAATCGCCGCCAGTGCCGCTCCCGCGAACACCATCATTCTCCCGAGTTCGCGCATGGGTTCCACCTGCTCCGATTCTACCTAATTTGGCAGGGACTCAACTACGAGAGGCCGAAGAAAGCGGCGGGGCCGCGCTCGCATTTGTTACTTCCGGCGCACCGGTGCACGATGCGGGCGAACCGGGCCAATTATCTCCGCGGTATTTGCCCAGAACGCGGCCGACAAGCAGAATGACAGGAAGAACGATCCGCTGAATAATTCGTGGCGGCACCAGGACCGCCTGTGTGTGCCGGTGTCGCCACAACATGTGAGCCATATAGAAGATCGAAGGCCTGCCGGTAGGGCTGGCATTGAGAATCGCAAACAACGCCTGGATAAAGCGATCCAAGTCTCCCGCCGGAACCGCGTGGCCAGTCAACTCCAGGGCATTGTCTCCAGCGTTCCACCATTTGTGAACGGTCGCGGTAGGAAAGTACACAGTTTCCCCAACGGACAAAACGCTGCTCTTCTTTCCAACCAGAGTGCCGAGCGATCCGGCTTTCACCGTGCCATCTTCGCGTTGATGGAAATGCAGGTGGAGAGGCGGGCCGCCGACTCCAGGAGGCAACGAACTTGCTAGGGCCAAAACGGATTGGCCATCCGTGTCACGCACACGGCGCATCCAAATGATCTCTCCCGTGTGCCGGTTCTCCAGTTGCAGAAAGTTATCCACGGCTCCCTCACAATTCGGATCAGATTAAACAGGCTGCGGAAAATTCCCTGCCACCCTTTGTCATTCCCAGCGAAACGAGGAATCTCTCCTTCTTTTGATAGGTGTAACCCCCGGAGAGATTCCTCGTTTCGCTCGGAATCACAAAATAACTACTTTTTCCGCAACCTGTAAGGCCATGGCAGACATATCGCTGCCCAGGAACTTCCTACTGACTCTATCATTGAGACGCGGCATGCGCACCATGCAGCCCCCCGACTTGCTCGCGCGCGCGGCGTGCCCGCTCGATCGCGTCGGCCTAAGATCGGGCGTCACGAATCCGCGAGAGGGTTTCTCCCCCGGAAACCTCGTTGCACCGCGTCGGGCCGGCGCCTGGAAGCCGTGATATGCTCCTTAGTAAACTCGAACTCCCTGGCAAAGGAGAATACCCATGAAAACCATCGTTGTCATCGGCGTGCTGGCATTCGTGCCGCTGTGCACCCGCGCGCAAGGCGCAAAACCCTGTGAAGATTTGAAGACGGAAATCGCGGCCAAGCTGGATGCGAAAGGCGTAAAGTCATACACGCTGGACATTGTGGCGAAAGACAAGGACGCGGATGGCAAGGTCGTGGGAACCTGCGAGGCTGGATCGAAGAAGATCGTGTACACCAAATCGTCCGACGCGCCGCCAGCCAAGGCACTGGAAGCGAGCAAACCCTAGATCCCCCCACCAGGCAGTCCGGGCGAGAGTCACGACCCGAGCAGATCTTTGCGTTCCCGCCCGAAGAGAGGTTCACAAATCCTGAAATCTCTCAGATTAGTTCGTAGCCCGCGAAAAAATAGCCCAGTTCAAACGCCGCCGTTTCCGGCGCGTCCGAGCCGTGCGTGCAATTGTTTCCGATGTTGGTGCCGAGGTCGCGGCGGATAGTGCCTGGCGTGGCCTTGGCGGGATCGGTGGCGCCCATCGCTTCGCGCCATTTGAGAATGGCGCCTTCGGCTTCGAGAGCCAGCACCACAATCTTTCCGGAACTCATGAATTCCGTCAGCTCGCCGAAAAACGGACGCGCGCGGTGCACGGCGTAAAAGCCGCCTGCTTCGCCTTGCGTCAGGCGCAGCGATTTGACCGCGACGACTTGGAATCCGGCCTTTTGAATTCGGGCCAGGATTTCGCCGGTCAGGCCCCGTCCAACTGCATCAGGTTTTATGATTGCAAGAGTGCGTTCGATTGCCATTCTATGATTCTCCAAGATGTTGGATTTTGAGTGCCGCGACGGTTGAGTGGAACAGGCTTCAGCCTGTGGATTCTTGCCCATCCAAGAGTCAAAAGCCACAGGCTGAAGCCTGCGCCACCTATTTCTTGATCGCAGCCGCCAGCGTCACGCCAATGTCCGCGGGACTTTGTATGGTAAGAATTCCCGCCGCGGCCATGGCTTTGTATTTCTCGACGGCGGTGCCGGCGCCTCCGCTGATAATCGCCCCCGCGTGGCCCATGCGCCGCCCCGGAGGCGCGGTCTGCCCGGCAATCAAGCCGACGACCGGTTTTTTCACGTTGGCCTGGATGTACGCGGCGGCTTTTTCTTCCGCGTCGCCGCCGATTTCGCCGATCATCACGATGGCGTGCGTTTCCGGGTCCTCATTGAAAAGCTTGATCGCATCGGTGTGCGTCGTGCCGATAATCGGATCGCCGCCGATGCCGATGCACGTGGACTGGCCGATCCCCAACTGCGTGAGCTGATGCACGGCCTCATACGTCAAGGTTCCGCTGCGGCTCACCACACCGATGTTTCCCTGCTTGTGAATCCGCCCCGGCATGATTCCCATCTTGGACTTTCCCGGCGAAATAATTCCTGGGCAGTTCGGGCCGATCAGCCGCGTCCTGGAATTTTTCAACACGGCCGCGACGCGCACCATATCGAGCGTGGGAATCCCCTCCGTAATGCAGATGACGAGCGGCACGCCCGCGTCGATGGCCTCGAGAATGGCGTCCGCGGCGAACGGCGGCGGCACAAAAATGATGGATGCGTCCGCGCCCGTTTCCCGCACCGCATCGGAAACGGTGTTGAATACGTGCACGTTTTCATGCTTCGTCCCTCCCTTGCCCGGCGTCACGCCCGCGATCACGGTCGTGCCGTATTCGATCATCTGTTGTGCATGGAAGCTGCCTTCGCGGCCCGTCAGGCCCTGCACGACAACGCGTGTCTTTTCGTCGATCAATACGCTCATCGCGCGCCCCCTGCCAATTTCACAATCTTGTCCGCGCCATCTTTCATGTCCTTCGCGATCGTCAATCCCAACCCAGAGTCGCGCAAAATTTCCTGTCCTTTTTCCACATTGGTTCCTTCCATTCGCACCACAACGGGAAGTTTGAGGTTCAATTCCTTTGCCGCCGCGACGACGCCAGACGCCAGAACGTCGCACCGCAGGATGCCGCCGAAAATGTTGATGAACACGCCCTTCACGCTCGGATCTTTCACCAGAATCTTGAACGCGTTCTTCACCTGCTCGGCCGAAGCGCCGCCGCCAACATCGAGGAAATTCGCCGGCGAGCCGCCCGACAACTTGATGATGTCCATCGTGCTCATGGCCAGCCCCGCGCCATTCACCATGCACCCGACGTTTCCATCGAGCTTGATGTAATTCAGCTTGTAGGTGGACGCTTCGACTTCGAGCGGATCTTCCTCGTTCAAATCGCGCAGCTCGGCGATGTCCTTGTGGCGATAGAGCGCGTTGTCGTCAAACGCCATCTTGGCATCGAGCGCCACCAGTTTTCCATCGCCTGTCACGATCAGCGGATTAATTTCCGCGAGCGACGCGTCGGTTTCGAGAAACGCTCGGCACAGCGCTTGCAGGAACGGCCCGGCGGCAGCCGCTACGTCGCCCGAAAGACCCAGGCCAAACGCCAGCTTGCGCGTATGGTAGGGCTGCAAACCGGTAGCGGGAAGAATCGTTTCGCGCAGGATCAACTCCGGATTTTTGTGCGCCACTTCCTCGATTTCCATGCCGCCCGCCGTGCTGGCCATGATCACCGGAGCGGCCACGGCGCGGTCGACGAGAATGCTCAGGTACAGTTCGCGCTTGATGTCCAGGCCTTCCTCGATCAGCAAGCGCTGCACGATGCGCCCCGAAGGGCCGGTCTGCGGCGTCACGAGCTTCATGCCCATCATGGCCTTTGCCAGGTCGGCCGCTTCCGCCGGCGATTTCGCCAGCTTCACGCCGCCCGCTTTGCCGCGGCCTCCGGCGTGAATTTGCGCTTTCACCACGACAATTTTTGTTCCCAACTTTTCCGCCACCGCGCGAGCCTGTTCCGGAGTCGTGACCATTTCTCCTCGAGGCGTGGGCACACCGAATTTTCGGAAAATTTCTTTTGCCTGGTATTCATGGATCTTCATCGTCCGTCCATCAGTGCTAGAATTTACTTACATTGGAAACTAAAGAGTCTATAGGGAACGCTCAAAGCGGGCAAGGTGAAAGGAATCGGTTGCGTTCGCACGGGATGCCAATTCGGAGCAGCGTGATTGTGCGTGGCGCGTGTCCGGTAGGACGGGCTTCAGCCTGTCCCTTGGCGTTAAGAGAGTTCCATGCGCAAACCCGACAGGCTGAAGCCCGTCCTACCGGAGCAAATCCCATCCCCCTATGATGAATTCTCTCATCAAAAAAGTGGAGGCCGGCTCGGACCTTTCGCGCCAGGAAGCCGAATCCGCGATGGAAGAGATTCTTTCCGGGCGCTCGAACGAAGAGACTATCGTCGCGCTGCTGGCGGCGCTGCGCGCGAAAGGCGAAACGGTGAGCGAACTGGTCGGCTTCGCGCGCGCCATGCGGCGCCAAGTCACGCCGGTTTTCCCGGAGGGATCCCGCCCCGAAGAACTGCTGGTGGATACTTGCGGCACGGGCGGCGATTCCTCAGGCACATTCAACATCTCGACCGCGACGGCTTTTGTCGCGGCCGGCGCGGGCGTGCGTATCGCCAAACACGGCAACCGCTCGATCTCCTCGAAATGCGGCTCGGCCGATGTTCTCGAAGCGTTGGGAGTGTCGCTCGACGTTCCGCCGGAGCGGGTCGGCGCCGCCATTCGCGAAATCGGGATCGGATTCCTCTTCGCGCCCGCGCTGCACACGGCCATGCGGCACGCCATGCCGGCGCGGCGCCGCCTGGGTCGCACCGCGTTCAACTTGCTTGGCCCCCTGACCAATCCGGCGGGCGCGCGCGCCCAAATCGCCGGAGTTTTTTCGGATAAAGTGGTGGAGAAAATAGCGCTCGCGCTCGGCGAACTTGGCGTCGAGCGCGCTTTCGTCGTTCACGGCGCGGGCGGGCTGGATGAAATTTCGCTCTCCGGAGAAACGATGGTGGGCGACGTGTACCGCGGCGTGGTGCGAATCCATCAAGTCGCGCCTGAGGATTTCGGCCTGGAGCGCGCGTCGCTCGAAACGATCGCTGGAGGAGACGCAGCGCATAACGCGACCCTCATCCGCGCGATTGTTTCCGGCGAGGCCGGACCGCGCCGGGACATCGTCGTTGCCAACGCCGCCGCCGCGATCGTCGCCTCCGGCCGCGCCGCCGATTTCCTCGAGGGCGCACAACTCGCCGCCGCGTCAATCGATTCCGGCGCGGCCGGCAAGAAACTCGACGCGCTGATTGCCTTCGCCTCCCGGTAGGACGGGCTTCAGCCTGTCGCTTTTGGGTTGGCGCGGGGCACAACAAAAAGCGACAGGCTGAAGCCCGTCCTACTGGAGGGAAAGAAAATTCTTCAGCAGGTGCATCCCCACGTCAGTGAGCACCGATTCAGGATGGAATTGCACGCCTTCCACGCGCATCGTCCGGTGGCGCAGGCCCATGATGATTCCATCGGTTTTCGCGGAAATTTCCAGTTCGCAGGGAAACGATTTCTCTTCGACGATCAGCGAATGATAGCGCGTGGCCACAAAATCCTGCGGCAAATCCTGGAACACTGTTTTGCTGTCGTGATGAATGCGGCTGGTTTTTCCATGCATGATTTCCGGCGCGCGGATCACTTTCCCTCCGAACGCGTATCCGATGGCCTGATGCCCCAGGCACACACCCAGGATCGGAATCTGCCCCGCGAATCGACGGATCACGTCGACGCAGATGCCCGAATCTTCCGGCGTGCCCGGCCCCGGGGAAATCACGATACGCTCCGGTTTTTTCGCGGCGATTTCGTCCAGCGTGATCTGGTCGTTGCGATGCACCTCGAGCTTCCCGCCCAACTGGCCGAGGAACTGCGCGAGGTTGTAGGTGAACGAGTCGTAGTTGTCGAGAAGAAGAATCATCGTCAGTTGTTCACGCGCCGCCAAGCCCGCTGTAGCTTGCCTCTTGAGAGGCGAGCGGTTTTCGCCGATAAACCGAGAAACCTCGCCTCTGAAGAGGCGAGCTACAGCAATCGGCAACAACAACCAGGTACAGCGGCGCGGAAGAAATCAACGCGCATCTGCGCGGATTGTGTCCGGATCGGGTTCCTCTTCGTCTTGCGCGCACTTGCGGCGGGTGTCGGAAACAAAGTCGTCGAGTTTTCCTTGATCGCGCATCTGGATGACCTTATCCATGAAGGGCCAGCGCGCCTGGGGGTCGCCCTTGAGGATCGACTGGTAGGCCTTCAAGGAACCGAGCAAGCCCGCCGTGGCCACCGCCTGGTCGTCCTTGGCTTTATCCGGATGCTCGATCATGAACGCGGCGCTCGAAATGTCCATTTGCATTACGATTTCCCGGATGTGCCCGCGCAGCGGAGGCGTCAGCTTGCCGAAATACTCGGCGCACTCGGTCACGGTTATGTCCGGAATATCCGTGATCCATTGAATCACCCAGGCGCGATTGTCCTTGGCATCCTTACCGAGCGGATCTTCTTCCAGCTCGTGCGCGATTTTCACGGCGCGTGCCCGCTCTTCGGCCGTCGACGGCCCTCGCTTCGGCTGCTGCTGCGCGCGTGCCGGCCGGCCGGCGAACAACCCCAGCAAAAGTGTGGCAATGGCGATGGTCCGAATCGAGTGCGCCTTCATGGTCCGCTCCCGCTGCCGATGGCCATGCGATCGGCCCGGATTCCCTTGAAACGTAATAGTACACGAATTTGCTGCGGAGCAAGTAGGGCAGGCTTCAGCCTGCCGGTTTTCGTGCGCCCAGGCAAAGTCAAAACCGACAGGCTGAAGCCCGTCCTACCCAAGCCGTGTACAATAGAGCCGGCATTTCAGCACGCATTTTAGAAAGGGCCCATGGCAAAGTTTGAAAAACACATCTTCATCTGCACCAATCAGCGCCCGGATGGCCACCCGCGCGGCTGCTGCAATCCTTCCGGCCAGGCCGAACTGCAGCGCGCGTTCAAGGCCAAGCTGGCCGAGCGCGGCATTTCGGGCAAGAAGGTGCGCGCAAATAAATCCGGATGCCTGGAGCAATGCGAAGTCGGCCCAACCGTGGTGGTGTATCCCGATGCCGTTTGGTACGGCGGCGTGACTCCCGCGGACGTCGACGAAATTATCGACTCGCACATTCTCGGCGGCCGCCCGGTCGAGCGGCTCATCATTCCGGACGCCGTGCTGAACAACACTCAGAAGCAGCCTGTCCCAACAAAGGTATTCGCACCGGACGGCGAGAACAAGAAGAACTGATCGGGCTCGATATCCTGCGGAATGAGTCCGCCTACAATTTTGTTTTGTCTTTCCGAATTCGTTTTGTCATTCCGAGCGGAGCGAGGAATCTCTCATTCTTTTCCTGGGCGTAACCCTCAGAGAGATTCCTCGCCCCGCTCGGAACAAAACGAACGACTTTCTCCGCAGCCTGTTAAAGCCGGCTCGATACGAGGCGAGAGGCGCGTGACCAAGTCTCCAACCTCCACTTTCCAAGCTCTGCCCTCTAGACTCCTCTAGACTCCAACCTCCAGACTGTCGTAGGCTCGCGCCACGCTCATATGGAATCCAACTCAGTCCTGCCTGGAGGTAGCGATGAAATGGAAGACGTTTCTTTTCCTGCTGTCCGTGTTGCTTGTTTCGCCTTTGTTCGCGCAACAAAGCGTGCCTGAAATTGCCTTTGACTCCGTTCCCAATTTCTTCAAACTGCCCGCCGGAATGAATTTCGGCGAAGTCTCCGGCGTGGCCGTCAATTCCAAGGGGCACGTCTTCGTGTTCACGCGCTCCAACAGCGCGAACGGTCCGGCCTATGCCCCGGCGGCGGCGCAACTCTTCGAGTTCGGCCCCGACGGCACGTATCTGCGCGAAATCGGCAAAGGGCTGTACGCCTGGTCGGAAGCCCACACCGTGCGCATCGACAAAGACGACAACATCTGGGCTATCGACAAAGGCTCCGACATGATCATCAAGTTCAACCAGTCCGGCCGCGTGGTCTGGGTCTTCGGACGCCGCGCCGAAGGCGCCGACGAGGACTCGAAACCTTGGTCCCACCCCGATCCTCCACTCGCCGCCATCGACGGAATGTTCCGCCAGCCCACCGACGTGGCCTGGGATTCCGACGGCAATGTCTACATCACCGACGGATACGTCAACTCGCGCGTCGCGAAATACGATAAAAATGGCGACTGGGTAAAATCCTGGGGCGAAAAAGGCACGGCTCCCGGACAATTCCGCCTGCCGCACACCATCGTTGTGGACCGGAACAACAATATTTACGTGGGCGATCGCAGCAACCGGCGCATTCAGGTATTCGACACCGACGGAAAATTCCTGCGCATGTTCACGATCGACGTGCCGCCCGTTCCCGGTTTGCATCCCGTCAACGGCAACACGCCCACCGGCGAGCGCCTTGCCGCTGTGATCGGCGCTCCCAATTCCATCTGCATCACCCCCGGTCCAAACCAGGTGCTGTATGTGGGAGAATTGACGTACCCCGGCCGAATTTTCAAAGTTACGCTCGACGGCAAAGTCCTCGGCGTGATCGGCAGGCCCGGCCGCCAGCTCAAGCAGTTCGGCGGCGCCCACCAGCTCGCCTGCCCCTCGGAAAATTTAGTGTTCGTCGCAGAAACATCCAACTGGCGCGCGCAAAAATTAATCATTCATTCGCAAACATCCAACGCAGCGCGGTAGTGGGTTAAGTGGAGCAGGCTTCAGCCTGTGGGTTTTGTGCAGGTAAGGCCCAAAACCCATAGGCTGACAGAGCAGCGGAAAAGGCAGCCCCTTTTGTCATTCCGAGCGGAGCGAGGAATCTCTCCTAGGCTGCGGTCCACGATAAGAATGAGAGGTTCCCCGGTTCGCTCGGAATGACAGAAAGGGATGGAATTTTTCCACGGACGGGGAAGCGCTACTGGACTTTGACCTCAACGGTTGCGGTCTTTGCATGTCCGGCGCCGTCGTCAATTGTGAGGGTGTATTCCGTGGTCTTGCGAGGCGAAACGTGCACGCACCGGCTGAACGCCGGCCAAACTGGCTCCTCCGCTTGCGGCTCGATCTTCACGGCTTTTGCGTTTGAAACGCTGTAGCAAAGGGAACTTCTCTCTCCCGCCTGAATGATCGGAGGATTCGCCGCATAAGTGAGAATATCGAAGCGGTTCCCACCCATGGCCTCGAAAGTCTGCTGATCTTGCGAGCGCTGCTTTTCCGCCGCCTTCTCGGCAAACGTACGATTCGCATCCCAGCGCGAATAAAAAACCCATCCGACGTACCCACCCACGAAAAGAAAGGCCACAGCCGACACGATGATGTAAATGCGGAATCCTGCGCGGGGCTCTGAGGCGGAATCTTGCAACACGGAGCACCTCCCGATATTGCTGTTCAGGTGGCTCGGCTAGATTCAGTATAGAGCAAATAAATTACTTTTTGCGATATCCAAGTTTAGCCCCGCCCGGTGCGGGATCGAGTCCACGGTGCGCGATTTCGAGCGCGGTGAGCAGCGCACGCGCTTTATTCACCGTTTCCGTGTATTCCATATCGGGCACTGAATCGGCGACGAGGCCCGCGCCAGCCTGCACGTAGGCCACGCCCTTCTTTACCACCATGGTGCGAATGGCGATGCAGGAATCGAGATTGCCCGAGAAATCCAGATACAAGATCGCTCCGCCGTAAATGCCGCGGCGCGTGGGCTCGAGTTCGTCGATGATTTCCATGGCGCGGACTTTCGGCGCGCCCGAAAGCGTCCCGCCGGGAAAGCAGGCGGCGAGCGCGTCGAAGCAGTCCACCTCTTCCCGCAAATGCCCGCGCAAACTCGAAACCAAATGCATCACGTGCGAGTAGCGCTCGACGAACATCAGCTTCTCGACGCGCACCGTGCCATATTTTGATACGCGGCCCAAATCGTTGCGTCCCAGATCGACCAGCATGATGTGCTCGGCTTGCTCCTTGGGATCGCCGGCCAGCTCGGCTTCCATCGCCGCGTCTTCTTTTTCATCGGTGCCACGCGGGCGTGTCCCGGCGATGGGCCGATAAAACGCCTCGCGGCCCTGCACCTTCAAGAGCATTTCAGGCGAGCTGCCAACCACGGCGAGATCGTTCAGCTTTAGGAAATACATGTACGGCGACGGGTTCACAACGCGCAGGGAGCGGTAAATCTCGAAGGGGTCGGCGTCGGTCTTCGCGGCGAAACGCTGGCTGACGGCCACTTGAAAAATGTCGCCCGCGCGAATGTATTCCTTCGATTTGTTCACCGCAGCGATAAATTTAGCGCGCGAAAAATTCGACGTAACCTTGAGCGGGCGCGGTTTCCTGCGCTTGGGATGTTCCGCAGCAACGGGCGCGTCCAGGCGGCGGCGCGTGGCCCGGATTTCGCGCACGGCCTGGTTGTACTTTGTGCGCAGGCTGCCTTCGCCGTCGGTGAACACGTTGCGCACGATCCACACGCGGTGGCGCACGTGATCGAACACCACGAGGCCCAGATAGAACATCATCACGGCGTCGTCCATTCCCACGTCATCGCGCGTCGAGTCCGGAATGCGTTCGATGAGCCGCACCATGTCATAGGAAAAATAGCCGATTGCACCCGCCACGAGCGGCGGCAGACCCGGCACGCGCACGGGGCGGTACCGCTCCACGCGGTTGCGCAAATAATCGAGCGGATTCACCTGCACCCAGGACGTGCGGCTCTCGCTTTCCAGCACACACGCGCCGTTGACGTAGCGAAACACTTCGCTCGGATTCGCGCCCACAAACGTATACCGCGCGATTTTTTCTCCGCCCTCGACGCTTTCCAGCAGGCAGGCATAGCGCGCGTTCTGCGCCAACCGCAGATACGCGGAAACTGGCGTAAGCGTATCGGCCGTGAACGTGTCGTACACAGGCACGAGATTTCCCTGCCGCGCCAGCTTGCGGAACGCTTTGAAGTCAGGCTGGATCATGAATTTCCCGGCACTCCTCTGCGATGTCGCGGCGCCGCGTGTCACGCGCCGTGCTTTTTTGATTTCTCATCCCGATCGAGCGCCGAAACCACCGCGCGGCGCATGGCGCCTTCCGGTGCGCGCTCGCCCGTCCAAATTTCGTATTGCGCGAAGCCCTGCGCGAGAAACATTTCCAAGCCGGAAATAATTTCGAGGCCCTTCCGGCGCGCCAGCCGCAGCAATTCCGTTTCCCGCGGACGGTAGACCATGTCCATCACGATCCGGCAATTCAGTTCCGCCGCGCTAAGCGGAGAGCCGCCGCGCGGGTGCATCCCCACGGGCGTGCAATTCACAATCGCGTCGAAAAATTCATTCGCCAAATCGCCGCGCGCCACCACTTGCCCCCCAGCGGCGCGCGCCAGCGCCCGCGCGCGCTCCGGCCGCCGCGCGCAAAGACACACAATCGAGCCCGCCTGCGCCAGTGCGAACGCGGCCGCCCTCGCCGCGCCTCCCGCCCCAAACAGCAGCACACGGCTCCCCGCGAGCCGCATCCGCCGCTCCAGGCTGCGCAGAACTCCGATGTAGTCCGTATTGTACCCGTACAATCGCCCGCCGCCACGCACCACCACCGTGTTGACAGCTCCAATGCGCGCCGCCAGCGGATCGCACCCGTCCAAAAAGCGCAGAATCGTTTCCTTGTGCGGGATCGTAACCGAAAGGCCCGCGACCCCGAATCCCCGCATCGCGCGTAGAAATTCGCGCAGATTGCGCACCAGAAACGGCACAAACACGGCATCGAATTTGCGCGCGTGAAAGGCTGTGTTGTGCATTAGCGGCGAAAGCGAATGCCCGATCGGATCGCCGATCACGCCGAACACGCGCGTGCGCCGCGTGATGCGCGCGGCCCGATACAGATCGATCATCGCGTCCAGGGAAAGCTGGCCCGGCGCGGTAGTCTGTTCCACGGCCCCATAAGCCAGGGCGCTGCCCATGCGCAGCGATAGCACGCGCCCGGCGAGCCCGAATTCGCCCATCGGAATGGCCACCAGATCGCGGCGGCTCCCGGCCAATTCGCAGGCGCGCACACTGTCAGAAACGGAATGGCTCTGCACCGCGATCTTCACCGAATGCCCGCCAGCGCGCTCCAGCCGGCGAACGATGCCCGCCAGATTTCGCGGCGTTTCGCGAAAATCATGGTAGGAAACGATGACCCGCGCGGGAGAAAGCGCGCGCAACAGTTCGCCGCGAGCCATACCCTTCGCCGTTTCAATTTCAACATCGCACCACGCGCATCCGGCGCGGGCTGCTTGCGCCAGAATCGCGATTTCCTCTTCCCGGCTGCCCGCAAACAACCCGCCCCCCTCTTTCCGCCGAAAAGTGGCAATCAAGACGGCGCGAGGGCGTCTGCGCCGCAGCCAGGATAGAAAGGCTTCCCGCTCTTTCGCATCGCGGAGATAGTCCAGGCGCAGTTCGAGCGCGCGCGTCCTGCGCAGGCCCAGCCGGACCAGCAACCTCATCTCGCGCGACGTTTCGGCGGCCACGACAGCGCACAAACGATCTTTCCCGAATAAGCCCCTCAAGCGCCCTCCACCCCGGAACCTAGGCTTTAGGCTTCTACCATGTGGGTGACAAATGTGTAAAGCGTCGTCCCACGTTTTCTTGACCGTGCGTGGGGCCAATGCTAGCTTGGAAGGGCAGCCATAGCCAGGGTAGGGAAATCCGAAGCCGCGAACGCAAGGAGCAGCTCCCGTGCGCAAAAACATCAGCCATCATATTCTGAATATTGGACTTATTGTGGGATTGGGCTTCGCGGTCTCCAGTGAAGTCGCCCAGGCGCAACAATATGTCCCGACCACCCCGACGGCCGCTGACTTGTATTGCTCCGGCGAGGTGTCTGAGAAACCACTGCCGAAAGATTCTTACGTAATCTCCGGCGAAAATTCCTCCTACAAGACCAGCTTTGCACCGGGCGACGCCATATTTATTAACCAGGGGACGGAACACGGCGTAAAAGTCGGCGATGAATTCGACGTGGTCCGGCCCGCAAGCGATATGATGGCAAAAAACGCCTGGTTCAAGTACCAGACCATGCTCAGCCGCGCCATGGGCACGAGATATGTGGATATCGGCCGGCTGCGCGTCATTCACGCCGACCAGAAGACATCCACTACGGTAATGGATCTGACTTGCGACCCGGTCTTTCGTGGCGACATTGTGCGCCCGTTCACGGCTCGCCCGGCGCCGCAATACCACAACGTCAAGCTGGATCCCTTTGCCCCGCCCTCGGGAAAGAAAACGGCCATGATCGTGACCAGCAAGGATTATGCGGTCCTTGACGGCCCCGGCAGGATCGTCTACATCAACCTGGGAAACGCGCAGGGCGTCCATGTGGGTGATTACTTCCGCATGTTCCGCTATCAAGGGACGCGAGTCGAAACCGTCTTTCAAGTCCGCGACACGGCGTTCAAGGCCTACGGCTTCGGGAGCACCCCCGTTGCCTACCAGTGGGACAATCTTCCGCGCCAGGTGCTGGGCGAGGGAATCGTCCTGCGCACCGGGACGAATTCCTCCACCGTGATGCTGACCAATGTGCACTGGGAAATTTTCGTCGGCGATTACGTGGAATTAGAATAATCGCGGCTAGACGAGTTGCGGTAAGAGTATTCATTTCTGTCATTCCTAGCGGAGCGAGGAATCTCTCCGCGGTTTAGATCAACGAAAAGGAATGAGAGATTCCTCGCTCCGCTCGGAATGACAGAAACATTGGGCACTTTTTCACAGCCTTCAGGTTTCTTTCCGCAATTCGCGACGGAGACTTGGGATCTGATTCGAGACACGAATCGGCAGTCCCCTGGCACCACTTTCACGGTTCGGAAGTTGCCCCCGCTCCCTTCTCAGAAAAAATTTCCGCGGTGAAGCCAAATACCTGTGTTGCAGGTTCGCTCCAGGCATCGCGCGGCAACCCCGCTTTTACACACGTCTCTTCGAGTAATCGCTGCCCGGACCAATTCCGTTCCGTGGCTACTTGCGGGAGCAAGAGTCCGCGGAAGGACCCGCGCACCACCATCAGTCCATGCCGACCGGCGACAATCGCTTCAGGAAGAATGCGTTCCGGCGGGGTCAAAACGGAGATTTCGATTTGCAGGGCGGCGATTTCCTCGGGGCGAATCGGGGGGAAACGCGAATCGTACATGGCAGCGTTGATTGCGGAGATCGCCACTACTTCCGCGAGCGGCCCTGGGCTCTCAACCTGCCCCACGCAGCCCCGCAACGTGCCGCCGCGATACAGGCTTACAAAGGCCCCCCGGCGTTCGGAAAGCGCCGCAGGGTGAGGCGGGAAATCCGGGACGCGCTTTTCGAGGATGGCGCTGGAAATCGCGCGCCGGGCAATCTCCACCAGCGCCAGCCAATCGTCACTGGACAGTCGGGACATCCTGGGCGTTCTTGCGCCGTTCGAGAATCCTCAGGTGGCGCCGTTGCTTAACGCTGCCATCGACACGGCCCCAAAACTTTTGAAAATACTGAAACGCGGAGACCACCGCGCTGCCCACCACCAGCCACAGCAGCAACACCCCCAGCGGCCGGATGATCGTGTGCTTGGCCGCCAGGATCACCGCGCACACGGCGATCACTTGCAACACCATTTTCGTTTTGCCCAGCGCCGAAGCGGGAATCGTAAATCCTTCGGCGGAAGCGATATTGCGCAGCCCCAGTACCACGATCTCCCGACCGATGATGATCACCGCCATCCAGCCGGGCACCAAATGCATTTCCACCAGGGAAATAAACGCCGCGGACATCAACAATTTGTCAGCGATGGGGTCGAGCAGAATTCCCAGCGTCGTGACTTCGCTCCGCCGCCGGGCGTAGTAGCCGTCCGCCCAATCCGTGGCCGCTGCCGCCAGAAGGATGAGCACGCCCCACTCGGCAAAATTAATCGTCACTCCCAGAAAGGCAATGTTGGGTTCGCGGGTCAATAGGACAACGACCAGCACCGGGATAAAGAATATGCGCAGAATGGTCAGGCTGTTTGGCAGGTTCATAACGCACCCGGGGGGCCCCCTGCTCCTACTTGAACGTACCCGCCCAAGTTATGAGGCGTACCCCACTATAGACGCACCGGCGCGGCCAGTCAACGATTGCTCGGAAAGGATAGTGGGTCAGTTTGAAAGTTGATCCTCAACGCGGGGCTTTAGGCGGCAGCTCCTTCGCGGGAACAGATACTGGCCACGAACGTTCGCCGTGCCGATGAGGCGATCCGCCTTTGGTTCAGATCAAGTCTGACCGGTCATCAGGTTGCCGCAATCGCAGCGGAGCGGCAATCCTATTTCAACCGGTGGCTTGAGAAAGAATCGGTGGCGGTGGTGCCGGGAGCAGCCGAATTTGTTCATGCGCTACAGAGGAGCGGTGTGCCAATGGAAAGAGTCCCCCAAAACACTTGGGAAGACACGTCGCTACGCAGGAAATGGGCAGAGAAAACCATATACTCTTAGACAACACGGACCCGCAAGGCTGTGCAAATCATGAGTTTACAACCTGCCGGCCGGAAAAGGGGCCAAATGCTTAACTATTCAGCAAGAATCCCCATAACATATTGAAAATAAAATAGTTAGACGTACACAAAACAATTAGAGCCTTCTGGGGATTGAAATTCTATTCGATTGGTGTAAGCGAGGGAAAATGATTTCCACAGACATTTCCACAATTTAGGGGCGAATTTTCTATCTCGTTTTGGTTCTCAAAAACGCGTGGATTTCATTGATTCTTGGCGGCTTCTCTCGCTTTCCTCCGACCCAGATGGAACTCAATTTTCTGAAATAAACCAAGGTCCGGTTGCATTCCATTAGGCGCGCGTTGCATCCGGGCCGATCCTCAATTGGAGAGCCACTGACTCGGGGATTTCCGCTTCGATAGCCATGGCCGAATCCCGCACTTCGGAATGGAGCACGCGGCCTAGTGCATGCACAAGGGCAATCGCCCGCCCGTTGGACAGCGGCAGCGTGAATTGTAAATGCAGCAAGGGATCGACGGGCATCGCTTCGTCGATCCGGCCGAGCAGGGCTTCCAGACCCTCGCCGGTTAGCCCGGAGACACGCGCGGAATTGTGATTGCCGTTCATGGCCGCGGCTTCCTCGGGCGTGAGCTTATCGATTTTGTTAAACACGTGCAGGCGCGGCCGGTCCGCGACGCCCAGCTCTTTCAGAATTTTTTCCACTTCGGCGTCTTGCTCGGTGTGATGCGGATTCGAGATGTCCGTCACGAGCAGAATCAGCGCGGACTCCTGCACTTCCTCGAGCGTGGCGCGAAAGGCGGCGATCAATCCCGGCGGAAGGTCGCGAATGAATCCCACGGTGTCGGACAGAAGCACGCGCCGGTTGGACGGGAGGCGCACGGCGCGCACGGTCGGATCCAGCGTGGCGAACATTTTCGAGGAGACCAGCACCCCGGCTTTGCTGAGCGAATTGAACAGCGTCGATTTCCCCGCGTTGGTGTAGCCCACGAGCGCGACCGTTCCGAGCGGCACGGCCTGGCGCGTCTCGCGCCGCAGCGAGCGCTGTTTCCGCACCGCTTCAATGGCCTTGGTAATCTTGCTGATCCGGTCGCGGATGCGCCGGCGGTCAGTTTCCAGTTTCTGCTCGCCAGGCCCGCGCGTCCCGATTCCGCCGGCTTGCCTGGAAAGCTCTTGGGCGCTCCCAGCCAGGCGCGGCAGCATGTAATTAAGTTGCGCGAGTTCCACCTGGAGCTGCCCTTCGCGGCTGCGCGCGTGCCGCGCGAAAATATCCAGGATCAGCTGCGTGCGGTCGATCACGCGGCAGTCCGTGCCCTTTTCAAGATTGCGCAGTTGCGTGGGCGAAAGATTGCGGTCAAATACGATGAGCGGCGCGTTATGCAGATGCGCCTCGATTTTCACTTCCTCGATCTTCCCGCGCCCAATCACGGTCGCGGGGTCGATCTTGTCGCGCATCTGAAAAATGCTTCCGGCAACTTGCGCCCCCGCGCTGTGGGCAAGCTCCGCCAGTTCCTCGAGCGACGCGCGTTCCGCATCGCCCGCGTCGATCCCCGGCACATGCGAGGCCCGCTTCAGGCCCACACCCACCAGGAATACGCGTTCATGGCTTTCTGTCGGACGTGTAGTCTTCATTCAGCGTAAACGATAGAAGCGAATCGCAGGCGGGGAACATGCGGCGATTGGCACAATATCACACAACTATTATACACCTGGAAGCAAGCCCGCGTTGCCGCGCTTCAGATTGGTAGATGTGGCTATGTTAAATTTCTTCCCACTATCGCAAACTCTCAAGGAAGGCTTCGCCATCAATGAGGTTTTACGCGTCAGCCCTTGATGCCGTCGTAGCGGCGATCGGAACGGATTTTCGATCCCTACCGCACCTTCCGATCCCAAATGAACCGGGCTTGACGATAAGACGAGGACTACATCAACAAGAAGCAAAGACTCCGGCCCTTTCGCAACGTCGAGAAAGGTAATGCCACCCGCGCGTTTTGCCGGGCCGCGCCAAGAAAAAAATTGCGCTGGGCCCCTCGGGGAGGTGTAGAGTGGGGCTACGGAGACTGAAAAAGGAAGTTCCACGTTAGACTAACCTAAATCGGCAGGCGTATGCCAGTCAGACGGAAGGAGCATGTCATGATCGATGCCCGGTTCCAAGGTCCGATGCGGCAGAGAATTGGGGCGTGCGTGGTGGGCCTCGGTGCTTTCCTGATGCTCCCATACTCTTCGTTCGCGGGTGAATCGGCCAGGATGCCCGTGACGTTCGCCAAGGACGTCGCCCCGATTTTTCAGGC
>Ga0302326_10004718_pt1 | contig 31375 bp, 32 predicted proteins | sample Palsa_T0_3_FD_202264 | JGI IMG/M metagenome (GOLD analysis project Ga0302326, IMG submission 202264) | Peat permafrost microbial communities from Stordalen Mire near Abisko, Sweden - Palsa_T0_3 | ecosystem: Environmental > Terrestrial > Soil > Palsa > Peat permafrost | place: Sweden: Abisko...
CATCCTGAGTCTGGCGAAGGATGACTCAGACAGTCGTGCTTCGACTGCGCTCAGCACGACGTCACCGTTGCGATGAAGCCGACTATGGTTGGAGGCGAGTCAACGTTGCTCGTCCTTCGACAAGCTCAGGATGACAGAACGACTGTTGCGCGGCGTGGTGCGCCTCAATTTGGGCGGCGGGTGAGGTGCCAGAAGTTGCAGTAGCGGCACTCGTAGGAGAACAGCACGTCGCCCATGCCGTTCATGAGCGCGTGCGTGTGCGCGTCGGCTTCGCTGGCGTACTGCTGCTTCGACGTGCACGAGCGTTCGACGTCGGCGTCGACGCGCGGGTCGGGTTCGCGCCGCTGTTGGACGTACCACTCCATGAGGGCGTCGGGACCGGCTTTGGGGTCCGGTTTGGGCGGCCGGATCCGGCGGGGCATGGGCCGGACTTCAGTGGGACGGGCTCTTCATCACCTGCGGCAGGTCCGGCATCCGATGGATGTTCACCGTCGGGATGGGTCCCGGCGTCACGGTCATTCCCGGCGGCGGCGTGTGGTGATTCCGGCGCGCGATCTCGAGCATGTCGTCGGCGGCGCCCTTGGCGTTGGGGTCGACGCCGCCGACCTTGACCAGCGCCACGTCCCGCTTGACCTGCATGGTCTTCGGGTCGTAATCGTAGGTCAACCGGTACGAGCCGACCACGACGTGGCCGTCGGGGGTCCGGATGAACGCCTGCAGCGCGTTGCCGTAGCAGTGCGCGTCGAACGGTTGGTCGTGCGAGGGGACGATCGACCGCACCCGCGCGACCTGGCCCAGCCGGTTGACCTCGACGATGAACTCTACGTGCAAGGGCTTGGTTGGTGCGAGCGCCTTGGGCTGGATGTCCAGCACGTTGATCCGCGGCGGCGCCGTCGGCGCCGGCGTCGCGGCATCGGCCACCGCGCCCGCCGCCGCGAGCAGCAGGACGCCGGCCAGGACGCGCGTCAGTTTCGGGACAGCGCCGCGAATGCGGCTCCGCACGACGCGCAGGCGACGATTACCTGAAATGTCGCACCCCGGTCGCGGAAATCTTCCGATCGCTTGTCCTTCTCATCGCTCCCGCAGTAACGGCACCGAGTCTCGGTCGAGTTCCCACGCGCGGATTCATCGTCCACCTCCACCCAATTCCCGGGGGGCCGGGTGACACCCTCGGCGCGGGACGCCTCCAGGACGTCGCCGAACGGACGGCCCGTCATGATCCATCGGCTTGCCGTCGCGCTGCTCGTGTGCGTCGCACTCGTGGCGTGCAAGGAGAACGATGCGCCCGGCGGCGACGGGCCGGTCGGTGCGCAGCTGTTCCAGGGCCTCGGCAACGTCAAGGTACTCGACGCGCACATCGTGCTCAGCGGTGACGCCGCCGCCGGCGCGTCGAGCGGTCAGCTGGAGTACGTCATCGCGCGCGTCGAGCTGACCAACGACACCAGAGCCGACTTCACGCCGGAGATCAGCAACTTCTATCTGCTCGACCGCAACCAGAACCGCTATCAAGGGAAGGACACCGGCGCCTCGGTCTTCACCGGCATCAGCAACTCGGTGCAGGTGCTCAAGATGGGTGAGAAGCGGGAGTACACGGTCGGCTTCCGGACCGCTGATCCGAACATCACCGGGACGATCGACTACGAACCGTAGCATCCTTCGCGCGGCGTCGGCGGCCGTGGCCGTACTGGTGAGCGCGCTGCCGGCCGGCGCGGCGCGTCCGTTGCCCGATTCCGGCAAGTGGGACCGCACCTTCGCGCTGTACGCGCGCGACGTCGCGCTGCCGTGGAAGCGCATCACGGTGCGCTTGGACACGTACAGCGGCGCGCCGGTCGACCTTGCCGCGTACGAAGTCGATCCGGCTGACGTGCTGGTGGCCGGAACGGCGCGCGCGCGCGCGATCGACACGGCGCATCGCGCGCCGCTCGCGCACTGGCGGTTCACGCCGCCGCCCGGCGAGCGCTACACGTCCAACGACGTCGACGTCCCGCTGCAGAACCGCGAAGGTTTCTTCGTCGTCGAGGCGCGCCGCGGCGACGCCGTGCAGCAGACCTGGATCGATCTCACCAGAGTCGGACTGCTCACCAAAGAGTCGCCGGGCGGGATCGTGCTGTACGGCGCCGATTTAGGCACCGGCCGGGCGCTGGCGCAGATGCGCATCACCTATCTGGTCGGCACGTCGTTCGAATACGGCGCGACGGACGCGCACGGCATCGCGCGCTGGTCCGGTGCGGGCCGCCCGCGTTTCGCCATCGCCGAGTGGGGCAAGAGCCGCACGTTCGTCTCGTTTCTCGCGCAGCCGCCGGTGCCGTCGACGCTGATCGGCGTACGGGCCGACCGCGCCGACGTCCGCGGCGGCGAGCGGCTGCGCGTCGTCGGCTTCGCGCGCCGGCGTCTCGGCGCGTCGTACCGGCCGGCGACCGGCGACGTGCGCGTGTCGCTGGTCGAGCGCGGCCGCACGCTGGCCTCGGCGGACGCGAAGCTCGACGGCGCGGGCGCGTTCGGCGCCGAGCTCGCGCTTCCGCCCGATGCGCCGGCCGGCGACGCGGCGGTGCTGGCAGCGACGAGCGGGGCGAGCGGCGGCGCCTCGATCCACATCGACGGCGTCGGGGACGTCGCGCTCGCGGTGACGCCCGACTGCGGCGAAGGCTGCGCGCCCGACGCCGTGGTTCCGGTCACCGTCTCGGCCCGGTTGACCGGCGGCGCGGTCGCGGCGGGGCGTGACGTACGCGTGCGGGTCGTGCGCGTGCCGCACGTGCTTGCGCCCGACGCAAACGACGCCTCCGCGTCGTGGGGAACGACGCAGGTCGCCGACGTGCGCGTCAAGACCGACGCATCGGGCTTCGCGCACGTCACCATTCCGGCGCCGACCGACGGGCTGCCGTCGACCTATGGGATCGACGCGACCAGCGGCGCGTCGACCGCGTCCGCGCGCGTCGTCGCGGCGCCGGGTTCGATCGCGCTGTCGATCGTTCCCGAACGCAGCGATCTCGACATCGGCGAAGCCGTCGCGTTCGACGTGCGTGGCTTCGCCGTCGCCGACGGGCATCCGGCGGCCGGTCTCGTCGTGCGTTTGCGTCTCGTGCACGGTCCCGCCGAACAGACCCAGCAGGTGACGCTCGACAGCGACGGTCGCGTGCGCGCCGTGTTTCGCGACGTCCTCCCCGGCACGAGCTTGGCCTACGCGCAAGCCGACGTCGCCGGCGCGAAGGTCGGCGACGTCAACGCGGTGACCGTCGCGCCGCAAGAGCTGCTCGGCGACCGCTCGCGGCGCAGCGCCGAAGCCGAGATCACGACCGACAAGCCCCGTTATCGCGCCGGCGAGCGGCTGCACGTCGATGCGTCGCTAACCGGCGCGTCGGGCGACGCGTTCTTCGATCTCGAAGGAGCGCGCGCGATGGGCGAGCAGACCGTCGGCGCCGGCGGCGGGCACGCGTCGGCCGCGTTCACCGTTCCCGAGACGGTCGGCGACGCGGCGGTCGGCGTCGCGTTCGTGCGCGACGGCGCGCTGGAGTACGCGACCCGCCGGATCGCGATCGACGGGCCGGGACACGCGCGCGCGACGACGCTGTCGGCCGATAAAGCGGCGTACGCTCCGGGCAGCGTCGCGCACCTGACGATCGCCGACGGCAACGAGCGCGCCGGCGCCACGCTCGCGATTCGGCTGGGCGATGCGTTGCCCGCCAACGGCGCGTCGTTCGAGGACGCGACGGCCGTGCTGGCCGGGACCGGCACGACGACGCAGAACCCGACCTCGTCGGATCCGGCCTGGCATGCGTCGGTCGCGCCGACCCGTTCGACCGTCGTCGATCTGGCCGGGACCGAGCGCAGCGCGGCGCCCAGCGAGTCGCTCGGCGCGGCGTCGGAGCACGCGCTGGTGTGGCGCATCGATCGCGCCGCCAAGGAGGGCTTCGACGTCGCGCTCCCCGACAAGCCGGGCCGCTACGTCGTCTCGGTGCTGAAGGTTTCCGACGACGGCGACGTCGGCGCGGCCACGCTGGCGATCGAGGTGCGCCCATGACCGCGCAAACCGAGATGTCGCTGCCCACCGCCGGCGCCCGGCTCATGCTGCTCGACTCGTACGGCCTGGTGTACCGCGCGTTCTTCGCGCTGCCCGATCTCACCACGACGCGCGGCGTGCACATCAACGCGGCTTACGGCTTCACGATGATGATGAACAAGCTCATCGCCGACGAGAAGCCGACGCACGTGATCGCCGCCTTCGACAAAGGGCTGCCGGCCGCGCGCATCGCGCTCTATCCCGAGTACAAGGCGCAGCGCGCCGAAACCGACGACGCGCTGCGCTCGCAGTTCCCGCTGGTGCGCCGGATCCTCGGCGTGTACGGGATCCCGATCGTCGAGATCGACGGTGAGGAGGCCGACGACGTCATCGCGACGCTGGCGCGGCAGGCGGCGTCCGAACAGCACGACGTGCTGGTGGTGACCGGCGATCTCGACCTGTTGCAGATCGTCGACGACCGAACGACCGTGCTCACGACAAGGCGCGGGATCACCGAGCTCGGACGGTACGACGAGTCCAAGGTGCGCGAGCGCTTCGATCTCGAGCCACGCCAGCTGCCCGACTATCGCGGGCTCAAGGGCGATCCGTCGGACAACCTGCCCGGCATCCCCGGAGTCGGTGAGAAGACCGCGATCAAGCTCATCAAGAACGCCGGCTCGCTCGACGCGCTGCTGGCCGATCCCGGCTTGGCCGGTACGCCGAAGCTCGAAGCGCTGGTTCGCCAATACGGCGAGGTCGCGCGCGTCTGCCGTGACGTCTCGGTGATCGCCCGCGATCTTCCGCTGAGCCTCGACTTGGAGAGCGCGCGCTACACGCCGCCGCCCAACGACGCGCTCTACTCGCTCTACCGCGAGCTCGAGTTCAAGACGCTGCTGGCCAAGCTGGCGCCGCCCGAGACGCCCGCGCCGCCGACGTCTGACGAGATGCTCGAAGGCCGGTACGAGTCGTACACGTCGGCGACCGATCCGCCCGATCACGGGCGCATCGCGGCCCGCATCGACGAAGCGGCGAACACTGAGCGCGTCGCAGTCGCGCTGCGCGGCGACACGCTGAGCATCTCGGTCGAGGACGGCACGGGCTTCGCGTTCTTGCGTTCGGCGCTGGCCGACGCGGCGATCGGCGCCGCGTTCGGCCGGCTGTGGACGACCGTCCCGCATCTGGTCGCCTACGACGCGAAGAACGTGTTGCACGAGATCGGCGCGCTGCGCATTCGCACGCTCGGCGACGATCCGATGATCGCCTCCCACCTGCTCAACCCGTCGCGCACCTATGCCGACGCGGGACAGGCCAGCAGTGAGTTTCTCGACCGGCTGTTGCCCGACGATCAGCCGGCGGCCGCCGCCGACGCCGCCGGCCTGCTCGCGCGCAAGACCCGCGAGGAGCTGGAACGGCGCGGACAGCTCGCGCTCTACGACGACGTCGAGCTGCCGCTCGCGCCGGTGCTGGCCTCAATGGAACGCGCCGGCATCGCGCTCGATCCCGACGCGTTGCGCGACATCGCGGTCGAGGTCGACGCGTCGGTCGAACGGCTGCAGCGCGAGATCTACGAGATCGCCGGCGAAGAGTTCAACCTCGGCAGCCCCCAGCAGCTCGGGCGGATCCTGTTCGACAAGCTGGGGCTGCCCGCCGGGCGCCAGAACAAGATCGGCTACGCCACCGGCGCCGACGTGCTGCAGTCGCTCGCGCGCAGCTTCCCGGTCGCCGCCAAAGTGCTCGAGTGGCGCGAGGTGTCGAAGCTCAAGAGCACCTACATCGACGTCCTGCCGACGCTGGTCGACGCGAACGGCCGCGTCCACACGATCTTCAATCAGACCGCAACCGCGACCGGCCGCCTCTCGTCGACCAATCCGAATCTCCAGAACATTCCGGTGCGCAGCGAGCTCGGCCGCCGCATCCGCAAGGCGTTCGTCGCGCCGTCGGACGACCGCGTGCTGCTGGCCGCCGACTATTCGCAGATCGAGCTGCGCCTGATGGCGCACCTGTCCGGCGACGAGGCGATGCGCGCCGCGTTTCACGAGCACCAGGACATTCACGATTTCACCGCGCGGCGCATCTTCGACGTCGGGCCGTTCGCCGAGGTGACGCGCAACCAGCGCACGATGGCGAAGTCGGTCAACTTCGGCCTGCTGTACGGGATGTCGGACTTCGGGCTCGCGCAGCGGCTCGAGATCGACCGCGCCACGGCGCGCGCGATGACCGAGGCGTACTTCGAGCGCTTCCCGGGGGTGCGCGGGTACATCGACACGTGCCTGGAACAGGCGCGCGAGCGCGGCTACGTCGAGACGCTGCTCGGCCGGCGTCGCTACATGCCGGACCTGCGCTCGAAGAACTACATGCTGCGCGCCGCCGCCGAGCGCGAGGCGACCAACGCGCCGCTGCAAGGCTCGGCCGCCGACCTCATGAAGCTCGCGATGGTGCGCCTCGACCGCCGGCTCAACGCCGCCGGCTTGGACGCGGTGATGCTGCTGCAGATCCACGACGAGCTGATCTTCGAGGTCGGGCGGCGCGATCTCGAAGAGGTCGGCCGGGTGGTGAAGCACGAGATGGAGCACGCGCTCGAGCTGAGCGTGCCGATCGAAGCGACCTTGAAGACGGGGAAGAACTGGTACGACGTGGAGAGTTATGATCCCGACGTGCCCGATGCGTAAGCTGGCCGCCCTTGCGGTGCTCGTCGTCTGCAGCGCACAAGCGCCGGCGCCGGCCGCGTCGCCGTTGCCGTGGTGCACCAGCATCCCGCTGCCGCAGGCCGACCTGTCGGAGCTCAGCCTCGACGGCGGCGCGGCGATCCACCGGCCGCGCGCGGCCAGCTGCCGCGCGCTCGAGGTGAGGGCCGGTACGCGCACGCTGCGCCTCGCCGTCGCGTCGACCGAGGCGGAGCGCGAGCACGGGCTGATGAACGTGCCGTTCGTCCCGGCCGGACAAGGGATGCTGTTCGCGTTCGCCGGCGGCGACGCGCAACGCGACTTCTGGATGAAGGACACGATCGCGCCGCTCGACATGATCTTCGTCAAGAACGACGGAACGATCTCGTCGCTCGCGGCCAACGTCCCCGCCACCAAGCCCGGCACGCCCGACGACAAGGTCGCACGGCGCGCGGGGATCGGGCGCTACGTCATCGAGCTGGGCGCCGGCGACGCCGCGGTCGAAGGACTCGCGCCCGGGATGCGGATCGTCATCCCGCCCGTCGAAGGAGAATGAACGCGGCGCGCGCGTTCGCGACGATCGGCGTCGCGCTCGCGTGCGCGCTTCCGGCCGCGGCGCGGGCGGACGGGACGGAACCGACCGGTGCGCAGATCCTGGCCCAGGCCAAGGCTGTGTTTCGCGCGCACGCGCGTCCACCGTTCGTCGCGTACACGCTGGTTCGGCGCGACACGGATGCCGGTGTCCCGGACTTCGAGAACAGCTACGCGCTCAAGCTCTGGTGCCGCGCGTCGGATCGCTCGGCGCTGGCGCGGCGCGCGTGGCGCGGCGCCGCCTACGGGTCGCTGTTCAACGTCATGGTCGCGTTCGACGGCTACGTCGATCCCGGTCCGCCGACTGCCGACATCTTCGAACGCGCGCTGTTCACGCCGCACGAAACGCCGCGCTCGCCCGTGCCCGAGCCGAGCGATTCGCCGTTGCCGGTGATCGGCGGCGTCCTCGTCTCGAACGACTACGACTATCGCGTCACCGCGCTGCACGGCGACGGCGCCGACTGGCACCTCAGCCTCGAGCCGCGCCGCGATCCGGCCCGCAACCGGCTCGACGACCTGTGGGTCGACCGAACGACCTACGAGGTGACGCGCGCCCGCGTGCGCGACCACCTCTACCTCGGCTTCGGCGGCCGGTCGCTCGAGGACGAATTCGACCTGCGCTTCACCCAGCGCGACGGTCTGCCGCTGATCGCGTCGATCCACGGCCAGACGCGCGACGGCGAGTTCGAGACCGACTACACGTTTGACGCGGTGACGTTTCCGCCGTCGCTGCCGAGCTGGTACTTCGCTCCGCAGCTCTACGGCCTGCACCGCGCCGACGCGCCCTCGTAGGGCCCGGCGCGAAAGGGGGGATCAGCCCGGCCCTCTGACCAAGGCAGGCGAGTCGCCTGTTCCTTCGGGAGGGAGCATCTTCATGCGCGTGCGTCTGTCGGCCGGGCTCGTCTACGTTCTTGCGCTCGCGGGCAGCGCGCTCGTCGCGGGGTGCGCCGGCCGCGGCTCGTCGCTGGCGGTGCCGAGCAGCGGGCATCAGCTCGGCATTCAGAGCGTCACGACGCTCGGCGCGTACAACGTCGACAAGACGAAGACCGTCGTGGCGGGGATCTCGTCAGGCGGATTCATGGCGGTGCAGATGCACGTCGCCTACTCCGGCACGTTCCACTACGCGGCGATCTACGCCGGCGGCCCGTACTACTGCGCGCAAGACAGCTTGACGACCGCCGAGACGACCTGCCAATACGCGACCTCGAGCTCGCTGTCGGCATCAGAAAGCTACCTCGACGCACAATCGAAGGCCGGAACGATCGATCCCGAAAGCAATCTGTCGGGTCAAAAAGCGTACCTGTGGTCGGGCACGATGGACTACACCGTCGAGCAGAAGACGATGAACGACCTCAACACGGAGTACCAGCACTACGGCGTGTCGACGACGTACGACAACAGCTACCCGGCCGGCCACGGCTGGGAGTCGCTCGACGGGACGGTCGCCTGCGGCACGACGGCCAGCCCGTACATGATCGACTGCAGCAACTACGATTCACAGAAGACGTGGCTGACGTTCTTCTACGGCAGCATCAACGCGCGCAACACAGGCTCGCGGACGGGCACGCTGATCAACTTCGACCAGACGGCCTACGGCGGTGGTTCGAACGACCTCGACACCAACGGCTATCTGTACGTGCCGAGCACCTGTGCATCGGGGCAGCAGTGCCGGCTGATCGTCGCGCTCGACGGCTGCCTGCAGACGCAGGCGTCGATCGGCACCACGTTCATCACCGATGCCGGCCTCGAAGAGTACGCCGACACGAACAACCTGCTGCTGCTGTTCCCGTACCAAGTCTCGAGCAGCTCGCCGAACAACCCCAACGGGTGCTGGGACTGGTGGGGCTACGAGACGTCGACCTACGCGCTCCAGAGCGGGCCGCAGATGGCCGCCATCAAGAAGATGGTCGACCACATCCAGTCGGGCTCGACCTCGACGCCGACGCCGACGCCCACGCCGACCGGCGCGCCGACGCCGACTCCCACGCCGACCGGCGGCCCGACGCCGACGCCCACGCCGACCGGCGCACCGACGCCCACGCCCACGCCCACGCCGACCAGCGGCCCGACGCCGACGCCCAAACCGACCGCAACGCCGACTCCGACGCCGACCCCGCATGCCACGCCGACCCCGACACCGACGCCGACACCGGTGTGCTACACCGAGTCGAACTACGCGCAGGTGACGGCCGGCCGCGCCCACGAGAGCGGCGGCTACGCGCTCGCCAACGGCTCCAATCAGAACATGGGCCTCGACAACGTCTATTACACCACGACGCTCGAACAGACGGGCTCGAACTACTACGTGATCGTCACGACCTGTCCGTGAGGTAACGCTATCGCGCGACGAATTGCGCGTACGCTGCCGGCGGGACGCCGAAGGCGCGCTTGAAGTGGCGCGTGAGTGCGCTCTGGTCGCAGAACCCTGCGCTGAGCGCGACGTCCGCCGCCGCTCGCCCTCGCATCAAGAGCCGCTTTGCGTGGTTCAGCCGGACTTGCACCAGGTACGCGTGCGGCGCGATGCCGTAGCTCGCGCGAAACAGCCGCATGAAGTGAAACCGGCTCAACCCGGACAGCCGCGCCAAGTCGTCGATCGAGACGTCATCCTGGAAGTGGGCTTCGAGATAGTCACGCGCGAGTCGCATGCGCCGTTCCGACGTGCTCGCGCTCAGTACGGCGGGACGCGGCTTGCCGTAGCGCGTGAACAGGGTTCCGAGCGCGTTCGCCCAGAGCGTCTGCCGTTCGAGCAACGGTGCATCGTCCTCGTCACGCCGGTGCGCTGCGAGCAAGAGTTCGGCGACCTCGGCATCGTGATAGAGACCGGGCGGAAGTTCCAGCACGGGCGGATGCTCGGCGTCGAACGCCGCCCCGAGCCCGGCCAACGCGCGTTCGCCGAGGTAGGCGCCGCGGTATTGCCAACCGTCCTCGACGAAACCGCCGTGCGGCTCGCCGGGCGCGAAGATCCAGAACGTTCCCGGGCCGCTGCGGTGCGCGCCGTCCTTCGTCTCACAGACACCGGTCCCCAGCTCGCTGACCGAGATGACGAGCTCCTCGTGCACGTGGCGCTCCCACGTGTGCGAGCCGTACCGCGCTTTGAGCAAGTAGGTGTCGTCGAGATCGCGGTCGCGCCAATACTGCAGGTCGGTCGCCTTGGCGGCGGCGAGGCGTGTTCCCATGATCCGTCGAGGAGCACTTTTCGCAAAGCCGCGGAGCCCGCCCTCTGGTATCGTGTGACCCATGCCGGTTTCGAACCCGAACGAGCCGAACAACGAGTGATCCGCGCGTGAGCGTCTATCTCTGTCACGTCGATCCCGAGCGGCTGAGCTTCGACGCGCGGGTCGTCGATCGCCGGCCCGGGCTGGTGCGGCTCGAGCGCAGTTGGCTCCACCCGGGCGGCGGAGGGCAACCCGCCGATCGCGCGGTCCTCGAAGATGCGCACGGTGCTCATGCGGTGCGCGGCGTCGAGACGATCGATGGAGCGCATTGGCTCGCGTTCGACGACCCGACGACCGCCGTTCTGGGCGATGATGTCCACGTCGCAATCGACGCCCAGCACCGCGCCACGATCGCGCAATTGCACACTGACACGCACATCCTCAACGCGCTGGTATTTCAGGCATTCAGCGGCGCGCTGGTGACCGGCGCCAAGATCGCCGCAGACGGCACCGCGCACATGGATTTCGATCTTCCCGACGTCGACGTCGACAAGCTGCGCGCGCTCGAAAGCGAGATCAACGACGTCATCCGCGCCGGCCTCGAGGTGCGTACGCGCTACGTCGGCGTCGACGAAGCCGCCCGAACGCCGGGTCTGGTGCGCAACCTCTCGGTCGCGCCGCCGCCGACCGATGACGGCCGGTTGCGGGTCGTCGAGATCGTCGGTCTCGACGTGCAGGCCTGCGGCGGAACGCACCTGACCAGCACCGCCGAGTCTCCGCCAATTCGCATCATGAAGATCGATAACAAGGGACGCCGCAACCGCCGCGTGCGCATCGCGCTCGCGCCGTGATCGCCCGCGCGTGGTCGGCGCGCGCCACGCTCGCCGGCGCTACAGCGTACGAGCTGCACTTTCGCGCCAGCGTGCTGCCCGCGCTCGCGCGCCTCGCCGGCCACTGCGGCGCGCAGCTGCTCCGGTGCGACGACGGTGACCGCGTCGAGCTCCGCGTTGTGACGTATTGGGAATCGATAGAAGCGATCGCGCGCTTCGCCGGTGCCGACCCAGAAGCGGCAGTGGTCGAACACGACGCACGCGCGGCGCTGATCTCGTACGACGCGCGCGTCACGCACCTCCAAGTCGTCGCCGACACGACGCGTTGAGCATCAGCTGCAGCGGCCGTCGGTGACTTCGACGACGCGGTCGACGAGCGGCGCGATGCGGTCGTCGTGCGAGGCGATGACGACCGCGGCGTTCTCGTCGCGCGCTAGCGCGCAGAGCAGCCGCGCGGCTTCCATTCCGCTGGCGCTGTCGAGCGACGAGGTGGGCTCGTCGGCGAAGACGATCGACGGGCGCTTCGCCAGCGCGCGGGCGATCGCGACGCGCTGTTGCTCGCCGCCGGACAACTCGGCCGGCAGACGATCGGCCCTGGAGCCGATGCCGAGCGCGTCGAGCGTGGCGGCGGCGCGAAGGCGCGCGTCCTGCGCGGACAGACCGGCCGCGCGCAGCAGGAGCTCGACGTTCTCGCGCGCGCGGAGCGCGGCGATCAGCGCGAAGCGCTGGAAGACGAAGCCGAACCGGTCGAGCCGCAGGCGCGTTCGCTCGGCGGTGCCTATCGTCGCGAGGTCGACCCCATCGATGCGAACGCTGCCATGCTGCGCGGTCAATAGCCCGGACAGCACGCACAGCAGCGTCGTCTTCCCCGAGCCGGAGTGCCCGCGCAGCAGCACGATCTCGCCGGCCGCCACGTCGAGGTTCGCGCCGCGCAGCGCATCCTCGTGCGCGACGCGCGGATAGCGGTAGCGCAGCGCGCGCGCTTCGATCAGCGCGCCGTCAGGCATCGAACACCAGCGCCGGGTCGACGCGCACTGCGCGCCGCACCGCCAGCAGCCCGGCGACGACGCAGATCAGCAGCGCGACGCCGAGCGCGAGCAGCGCGTCCGTCGGCGTCGCGGCAAGATCCAGATTGCGCGCGGCGCGCGCGATCGCGACGACCACCAGGCTCACCACGACGCCGGGAACGTAGCCCAGCACGGCGAGCGCGACCGCCTGCCACACGATTGCGCCGTACAGCGCGCGGTCGGGGATCCCGACCGCCTTGAGCAGCGCGTACTCGCGCAGGTGCTCGTTGACCGAGATGTAGAGGATCTGCGCGACGACGACGCCGCCGCCGAGCGCGCCGATGATCGCGCCCAGCGCGAGCAGAAAGCCGATGTTGGTGCGGCGCACCCAGAACGCGCGCGTGATCGCCGCCATCTCGTCGCGCCCAAACGCCCGCGTCCCCGGAACGGCGTGCTCGATCGCCGCACTCACCGCCGGCGCGTCGGCCGGCGAGCGCAGCCGGACGAGCACGTAGTTGATCGGCGAGTCACCGGCCGGCGCGCCGCCCATGATCTCGCCGAGCGAGAGCGGGCTCCAGGCGACCGCGCTGTCCATCGTCGCGTACAGGAACGTCGGCGAGACGATCGGCTGCGTCCCGTGGGTCAGGGCGGCGACCCGCGCCTTCACGTTGCGGATCGTTCCGGTCGCGCCGATCCCGCTCGCGTCGAGCGCGCCGAGCTGGGCCGCGTCCGCGGCGAAGTCGCCGATCTTCATCGACGCCAGCGCCGCCGGCGGGACGCCGAGCCGCAGCGAGCTCCCGGCCGGTTCGAAGCCGACGACGCGCACGTAGTCGAGCCGCCCCGACGGACTCTGCCGGATCGCCGACCGGATCGCCAGCGGCTCGGCGTGCGCGACGCCGTCGATCTTCCGTATCTTGCGGACCGCGTCGTACGCGAGCGGCAGCGTGATCTCGAGGTACTGCATGTCGCGCGACGCGACCCAGAGCTCTGCGTCGGACTCGTCGATCAGCAGCGTGGTCGAGCCGACGAAGGCCGAGTAGATCCCGGCTTGGACGAGCACCAGCGCGACGACGAACGCGATCCCGGCCAGCGACGCGATCAGTCGCGGAACGTCGCCGAGAACGTAGCGTATGGCAAGCGTCCGCACGGCGGCGTTCTTCGGGACCGCTCGCCGGGCTGACCTTGCAACGCCGGTTTTCCGCGCCGGGTTCTAGCTGGAGGTGCCCGAGCTTCCCGAAGTCGAGACCATCGCGCGTGGTCTCGCCAACGCCGTCACCGGTAAGACGGTGGCGTCGGTTTCCGTCACGATGGCGAAGATCGCGATCGCGCCGGCGGGTGAGTCCTTCCAGGAGGCCCTCACCGGCGAAGCGATCGCCGCCGTGGGGCGGCGCGGGAAGTACGTGGTGCTGGGGCTGGGGTCGGGACGGCGGCTCGTCGTTCATCTCCGGATGACCGGGCGATTGATCGTCCAGGCGCCCGGCTACTCCGAGCCCTACCCGTACACCCACGTCCGGCTGGTCTTCACCGACGGGTCCTCGCTCAGTTTCGCCGACGTCCGGCAGTTCGGCCGCATGCGGCTGCTGCCGGCCGGCGATCCCTGGGACGCCGACGGCGGCGTCGAGCCCCTCTCCAAGGGGTTTACCAGCGAGGCGTTTGTGAGTATGCTGGACGGGCGTCGCACGCCGATCAAGACGTTCCTGCTCGACCAGAGCCGGATCGCCGGGGTCGGAAACATCTATGCGTGCGAGGCATTGTGGGAAGCGGGGATCCGGCCGAGCCGCCCGGCTCACAAGCTCAGTCGGCCGGCTCGACGCCGGTTGCACGGCGCGGTCCGAAGCGTTCTGACGCGAGCGATCGAAGCTCGCGGAACGAGCGTGGACGACTACGTCGACGCTGAGGGGCTACGCGGTGGGTTCCAAAATCAACTCGCCGTCTATGGCCGCCTCGGTGAACCGTGTCCTCGGTGCGGGAAACCCATCGTTCGCACGGTCCTCGGCCAGCGCGGAACCTGGTGGTGCCGCGGTTGCCAAAAATAAAAATACATAGCGAAGGAAGTTACTCCACCATTTCAACCACACTCGACGCTGCGGCTCCGGCTGCGGACGCTCACCACGAAGAAGAAGACCAACTCGCGCTCGAGCAGCGCCTCTACGAAGAGTCCCTGAAGGTCCTCGACGAGGGCCAGGTTCTCACCGGCGTGATCGTCGCCAAATACCAGGACGAATTGCTCGTCGACATCGGCGGCAAGTCCGAGGGCATCCTCCCGTTCCGCGAGCTCTCGCTCGCGATCGAGCCCAAGGAGCTCAAGGTCGGCGACACCCTGGAAGTCATGATCCACCGGATCGACGACCAGGACGGCCAGCTCTATCTGAGCGAGCGCCGCGCCCGCGCGCTGAAGACCTGGGAGAAGGTCATCGAAGCGCACGACAACGACGAAGTGATCGAAGCGACCGTGACGCAAGTCGTCAAGGGCGGCGTTCTCGTCGACCTCGGCATGCGCGGCTTCGTGCCGGCATCGCAGATCCGCCGTCAGCCCGTCGGCAATCTCGACGAGCTGGTCGGCAAGAAGCTGCGGCTCAAGGTGATCGACCTCGATCACAAGCGCCACCGCGTCGTGCTGTCGCAGCGCCAGGTGCTCGAAGAAGAGCTCAACGCCAAGAAGCAGGAGCTGCTCGGCACGCTGCAGGTCGGTCAGATCCGCGAAGGCTTCGTCGTGCGGCTCGCCGAGTTCGGTGCGTTCGTCGACCTGGGCGGTATCGACGGCTTGATCCACAACTCGGAGCTGTCGTACGCGCGGATCAAGCATCCGTCCGAAGTCGTCAAGATCGGCGACACCGTCTCGGTCGAGGTGATGAAGTTCGACCCCGAGGCGAAGAAGGTCTCGCTCTCGCTCAAGCACGCGCTGCCCGATCCGTGGGTCGAGCACGGCGACAAGCTGTGGGAAGGCAACAAACTCGTCGCGCAGATCGTCAAGGTCACGCCGAACTATCTCCTGGTCGAGATCGTTCCGGGCGTGCTCGCGATGGTGCCCAAGGGCGAGTTCGACGCGAGCATGCAGTACTCGCCGGGCCAGGAGGTCGAGGTCACGCTGCTGACCATCAACCACGGCACGCGCCGGATCACCGGCTCGATCCAGCACGTCGCCGACGTGGCGCCCGAAGAGCTCGAGCAGTTCCCGGTCGACGACGGCTTCGGCCCGCTCGGCGCGGAGCTCTCACCGAGCATCTGATGTGCGTTCGGCCCTGAACGGGCCGAGCCGCACTCGTGTGCGTTCGGCCCTGACGGGCCGAGCCGCACTCGCCCTTCGGGCGAAGCCTAGGAGAACGGGAGGTCGCTGACGGCCTCCCGTTTTTCTTTTTCGTTATCTCAGGCGAATGTCAATTACGGTGAGTCGTCTTGCGCGGCGAGCTGCGCGACCATGGTCTTGATGTCGGAGACGTCACACTCGATCTTGCCGGCGATCTCGATGAGGATCTTCTCTTGCAACTCTTGGTGGTAGAGCAGCCGCGAGATCGAATCGTGGTCGTGCTCGGCCCGCAGCTCGGCGTGCGCCGACGACTGGCGCTGCCCGACCGCCAAAATGAAGATCAGGATCAGCTGCAGCACGTTCGAGCACGTCAGCAAGAACGCGAAAGGATACGGGTCCCATTTGGTGATGAGGCCGACCGGGATCCAGACCGCTTGGATCAGCACCGCGAGCGCCAGTGCAAGCGGCGCACCGGTCCAGTCGGCGATGCGTTTGCACGTCCGTTCCGTCGGTGAGAGACTGTCGGTGTGTTCCTGGTTGACGTCGTGGACGAGCGGATTCTGCGTGGCGTCGAACCCCGGCGTCCCGAGCATGGCAGGCGTCGCATTCATGCCCCGTTCTATACGCCGCGCCCGGGGTTTTGTCACCCTTTGACAGGCTCGAAGTGAGGCGGACTCCAACCCGGGCGTCATGGCGAAGCTCAGGGTTGGGCTGACCGGCGGGATCGGGTCGGGGAAGAGCGCGGTGGCGTCGGTGTTGCGCGAGCGCGGCGCGACGGTGATCGATGCCGACGTGCTCGCGCGCGAGGCGGTGGCGCCGGGCTCGGACGGTTTGCGCGAGGTCGCGGCGCGCTGGCCGCAGGCGATCGGGCGCGACGGCGGCCTCGACCGCGCGGCGATGGCGAGCATCGTGTTCGCCGATGACGCGGCGCGCGCGGAGCTCAACGCGATCACCCACCCCCGCGTGCGCGCGCGCGCCGACGAGCTGGAGCGCTCCGCGCCCGACGGCTTGGTGGTGCACGTGATCCCGCTGCTGTTCGAAGGAGACTTCTGGCGCAGCTGCGACCGGACCGTGCTGGTCGCCGCGCCGGACGAGGTGCGGATCGCCCGCGTCGTGGCGCGCGACGCGACCGAACGCGCCGCCGTCGAGCGCCGTATGGCGGCCCAGATCGATCCGGCCCTGGCGCGCACCCGGGCGAACTACGTGGTCGAGAACGACGGTGATCTCGACGAGCTGCGCGAACGAAGCCTGAGCGTGTACCACGCGCTTCTCCGCGACCTCGACGCCAAGGAGACCCCTGGATGACCGAACAGCCCGTCCGCGACCCGCTCGCCTTCGACGCCCTGCTCACTTCGTCGTGGGCGCTGTATCGCCGCAACTGGACCGTCTCGTTGCCGCTGTTCATTGCGCTGGCGATCGTGATCGCTGCGCTCGTGGTGTATTTCGCGGTGTTTTTTGCCGTGGCGCTCGCAACGCCGTCGAACTCCACCGTATCGCCGGGGATGTTGACCGGCTTCATCATCAGCTACATCATCCTCATCGCCGTGCTCATCGCGGCCAGCGTGTGGGCGTACACCGCCACGTTCGGGATGGCCGCCGCTGCCTGGGAACGCGGAACGGCCAGCTTCGCCGACGGCAACGCGGCGTTCCGGTCGCGCGGCGGCGCGTTCATCGTCGCCTGCATCGGCCTGTTCGGGGTGGCGATCGTCGCCCTGATCCTGGCGCTGCCGACGCTGCTCATCTCGATGCTCGCGATGCTGCTGTTCACGATGTACGTCATGCCGGCGGTGGTCGCCGGAGGGCGCGGCGGCTTCGAGGCGATCGGCGAGTCGTTTCGCCTGGTGCGGCGATTCTTTCTGCCCTCGCTGATCACGTGCGTCGTCCTGTACGGCATCTCGTATGGGATCAGCCTCATCGGAGCGATCCCGATCGTGCCGCTGGAGCTCTCGGTCATGCCGACCACCGGCCAAACCACGCTGCACGTTCCGCCGATCTCGCTCATCGTGCTCGGCGGCTTGGGCTACATCGTAACGATCGTGCTGTCGCTGGCATACACCGGTTTCTACGCGATCGCGATCGTCGGGATGTATCGCTTGCTGGTTGCGCAGCCGCCGCTGCCGGCCTCGACGCCGCCCGCTCCGTTCACCTCTCCGCCGGCTGCGGCGTAACGGTACTGTCGAACGCCGGCGCGCTGCGGCCGACGTCGAACACGCGCTCGTCGCCCTGGGCATCGAGGAAACCCCGCACGACGACCGTGCCGGCGCTGCGGATCCCCAGCGCGCGCGACAACCGGATCGTCCCGGTGGCGTCGCGCAGCCGCGGCGTCCCGCCGTCGACGTACGGCTCGCCGGAGATCGTGATGACCGCACCGGGTTTGGTTTGCAGCGCTTCCGCGATCGATTGCGGCGCGTCGAACGCGACCGTCTTGTCGACGACGATTCCGAAGTTCGTGCCGAGCATCGCGACGCGCACCGTATAGGTGCCCGGCGCGAACGCGCGCCGGTCGTCGGTGGTCGAGTCGACGATGATTTGCGCGAGCCGCAGCATGCCGGGCGGTACGTCGAGCTGGCGGGTGATCGGGATCGGCTTGTGACCGGTCACCGACGACCAGACCGGATCGTCGGCGCGCAGCACGTCGATCCGAAACAAGTCGGCCGTCGGGAAGCGCAGCCGCACCATGTGGCCGGTCGCGTTGTGGAGGGCGATCGCGACGGTGAACGGCGCGAGCAGCGCCGTGCCTTCGCGCTGCAGCGTGACGTCGGCCCAGACGCCGCGCGGCGAAGCGGACGGCGCGGGGTGCGGCGTCGCGGCAGCGGCCAACAGTGCCGCGATCAGCTCAGCGCGAGTCACCGTCCGACCTTTGCGCGCCGCTCGCGGCAACTCCCGTGGCGGCTCATCGGCCGTTGCGCAGCACGCGGCCGGGCCGAGCGCCGGTCATCTCTCCCTCCCGCAGCACGGCTTCTCCGTTGACGAAGACGTCGCGAATCCCGGCGGGCGGCGCGAACGGGTACTCGTACGTTCCGCGATCGACGATGCGATCCGGATCGAAGATCACCAGGTCCGCGTGCTTGCCGAGCGCCACGACGCCGCGGTCGAGCAGGCCGAACTGCGACGCCGGCAGCGACGTCATCCGGCGAACCGCCTCGGCGTTGTCGAAGACGCGGCGACCGCGAACGTAGCGGCCGAACACGCGCGGGAACGTGCCGTAGGTGCGCGGGTGCGGAACGCCGCGAGCGGTGATGCCGCTGAAAGCGCGCGCCGACGCATCGCTGCCGACGCTGCAGAACTCCGCGCTGAACACCGTCGCGACGTCGTCCTCGCTCATCGAGAAGAAAACCGACTCGACCCGCATCTCCTCTTCGATCAGCAGACGGATCGCGGCGCGCGCCGGCGACGTGCGCCAGCGCGCCGCCAGCGCGTCGACCCGCATTCCCGCAACGTCCTCGTTGCGCCGGCCGCCGACACCGGTGATCAGCACGGTGTCCCAACCGTCGCCGCCGAGCGTCGGATCGCGCGCGAGCTCCATCGCCATCGCCGCCGCCGTCGCCTGATCGGGATCGCGCAGCCGCGCCAGCGCCGCGTCGTCGCCGCCCTCGCGAACGCGCGGCGGCAGCACGGTGGCCAGCTCGGTCCACGACGCGACGTACGGATACGCGTCGCATGCCGCAGCGATCCCGCGCGTGCGCGCGCGGTCGATCGTCGCGAGCGTGCGGTGGACCTTGCCCCAGTTGCGCCGGCCGGCGGCCTTGTGGTGCGAGCACTGCACCGCGACCTCGGCCCGTTCACCGACCGCGAGCGCTTCGTCGATCGCCGCTTCGAGCTCGTCGCCTTCGTTGCGGACGTGCGACGCGTACAGCGGTGCGCCGGCGTCGCGCGCGGCGCGCGCGCACGCGACGAGCTCCTCGAGGTCGGCGTAGCGACCGGGTTCGTAGATCAGCCCGCTCGATGCCCCGAGCGCACCCTCCTCGACCGCGGTGCGGATCAGCCGGTTCTGCGCCTCGATCTCGTCGGGCTCGAGCCGCCGCGCGTCGGGCCCGGCCACGCAGCTGCGCGTCGTGCCCAGCCCGACCAGCGATGCGACGTTGAGCGCGACGCGTTCGTGCTCGACCAGCGCGAAGAACGTGTCGAACGACTGCCACTGCACGTCGAGCCGGTACTCGGCCGCGTCGCGCCGCTTCTTCGTAAGCGCGGAACCGTACAAAGGCGCGATCGACGTACCGCAGTTGCCGCCGATCTCGGTCGTCACCCCTTGGCGAATCTTTCCCTCACAGCGCGGATCGACCAGCCACAGCTCGTCGGAATGGGAATGGACGTCGATGAATCCCGGTGCGAGCGCGAGGCCGTCGCACGGCACGCGCTCGTGCGCGTCGCGCTCGGAGAGATCCCCGATCGCAACGACTTTGCCGTCGGCGACCGCGACGTCGGTGACGAACGGCGCGGCGCCCAGTCCGTCGTAGACCAGTGGACGCTCGAAGATGGTCCGAAGCACCCGTTTAACCTAGCTGCCGCTGGGTACAGAGCAGTCGGTGGGCCGATAGCTCAGGGGGATGATTCCAACTATGGCGAGCAACGAAAACCTGACGACCGCGGGCGGCGGCATGAGTGTCCGCGAGGCCGGTAAGCGTGGTGGCGATCGCGTCAAAGCGAAGTATGGCTCGGAGTTCTATGAAGCCATCGGCCGCAAAGGCGGCGAGGCGACGAAGAGCAAGTACGGGCCGACGTTCTACGAAGAGATCGGCGCCAAAGGCGGCCAGAAGCTGAAACGCACGACGAAAACGGCCGGCTGACGCATGGCCGACCCGAAGAAGGGCGTGGTCACAGACCGGACGGAAAAGGTCGACGGCGACATGTCGGTACGAGAAGCCGGCAAAAAAGGCGGCGACACCGTGCGCGACCGCTACGGATCGGGATTCTACGAAGAGATCGGACGCAAGGGCGGACAAGCGACGCGCGAGCGTCACGGTGCGGAGTTCTACGAGACGATCGGTCAAAAAGGCGGCAAGGTCGTCAAGGAAAAATACGGTCCGAACTTCTACGAGCAGATCGGCCACAAGGGCGGTCAGAAGGTCAAGAAGCTGATCGCCGAAGCCAAGAAGAACGCGCAACCCGAGTCCTAGCCGCCCAACAAGACGCAGTCGAGACCGCGCGGTGCCGCAAGCGCACCGTGCGGTTTCGTTTTGCACGCCGCGCACTACGGCTTCTCGCCTTCGATCCGGCCGAACGACGAGTCGCCGGTGCGGAAGTTGATCGTCATCTTGGCGACCGTTACCGTGGCGCCGCTGTCGGTGATCGTCGACGAGTGATCGAACTCGAGGATGCGCGTCGTTCCGTTGTATTCCCCGCCGGTGCTGCGAAAGGTGCGCGTGCGCCCGCGGCCGTCGTCCTCGGTGAACGTCACCGGCCCGGTGATGGTGAGGTCGTTGGTCACCGTGTTGACGGTGACGCCGTCGGCGCGCATCAGCACGTCGGGCTTGCCGGCGCGATGGATGCGGCCGTCGCGCACGTGCGCGATCGTCAGCAGCGTGCCGTCCGGACTCATCGTGAGCCTGTCGTAGTCGAGCGACCACGCTTTGCGGTCGATGCGTTTGCCCTGCACGGTGCCGTTGGTCAGCGTATTGGGACCGGCCTGGCGCGCGAACTCGACTTCGCTGCCGGCCTGTCCGATCTCGAAGCCGACCCACGCCAAGAACGCGAGCGCGAGAACCGACAGCGCGACCCGCCAGATCATCGCGCGCGCCGCCGCGCGAACGACACGAGGAACGGCAGTCCCGCGATCGCGGCCATGGCGAAACCGACCGGCGCCGGACCCAGCGCCGCGTACGGTCCGGGTGCCGGCGCGCCGACGTCGCCGACGACCGTCGCGACGCCGCCCAGCGCCGTGCGCTGCGTCCACCTGCCGTCGGGCGCGACGATCCCGCTGATCCCGGTCGCGCCCGCGCGCAACACCCAACGTCCGGTCTCGACGGCGCGCAACGACGCCGCTTGCGCGTGCTCGTACGGTCCTTCGGTCGTGCCGAACCACGCGTCGTCGGTCGCGATCAGGATCAAACTGGGGTCGTCCTTGAGCCGCGCGTGCGCGATGTCGCCGAACAACGACTCCCAGCAGATCAGCGCGGTCGCGCCGGCGTATGTTTCGGCGGCGTTGGTGCCGGGCGCGAACGCACCGATCTCGTTCGCGTACGGCAGCGAACGCAGCCACGCCGGACCGGGAACGTACTCGGCGAACGGCACGAGCTGCTCTTTGACGTACAGGCGGGCGACGTCGTTCTGGTTCGCGCGCGGATCGTAGATCAACAGCGCGTTCTCGTACTTCGTGCCGTTATCCCAGAACGCGCCGACGTAGAGCGTCGCGCCGAGCGTGTCGGCGAGGTGCGCGAAGCGCGCGCGCAGCGGCGGGACGCGCAGCAGATCGGCCGTGATCACCGTTTCGGGCCACAGCACCAGCGACGGATGCTGGGCGCGCAGCGCCAGCGTCATCTTCGTGTAGCGGTCGAGCCCGAGCGCGAGCCCGGTGTCGCTGCGCTTGATGCTCTGCGCGATCCCGCCCTGCAGCGCGGCGACGCGCCGCGTCGGCAGGGCATAGTGACGCGCCGGCCAGGCGGCGTACGCCAGCCCGACGCAGACCGCGACGGCGGCCCAGATCCCAATCGCCAGTCGCGCGCGCTGCGGCCCGGGACGCGCGAGCCACCAGCCGAGCGCCGCGCCGAGCAGCATGGTGACGAACGTCAGACCGTACCCGCCCGCAAATGCGGCCAACGGCCGCAACGGCGAGTCGACCATCGTCGTGCCGAGCTGCTCGAGCGGAACGCCCAGCGCCGTGCTGGACCGCACCTGCTCCGCCAGCGTGAACGCGGCTGCGGCGACGAACGGAACGGCGCGCGCGTCGCAATGCCGCGCGGCAAGCGACGTCACGGCTGCCGCGAACGCGAATGCCAACGCTTCGACGACCGCCGGTCCCAAGTCGAGGATCGGTGCGGCCGGCCCGATCAGCGCGCCGGCAGTTTCGCCGAACCAGGCGAACCCCAGCGTGAAGAACAGGAGGCCGCTCGCATAGCCGACGAGCGCTGCCACGCGTGGCGGCAGGTTGCTCCAGGCCCATACCAGGCCGGCGGCGGAAAATGGCGCAAGCCACCACCACGTCGTGAGTGGGAAGGCAAGGTGCAGCGCAAACGCGCAGACAAGCGCGACGACCGTGCTGCGAGCGGTCGTGGAGGAGACGAACATGCGTCGAGTGGTGATGGGGGTGGTTGTCGCGGCGATGATGATGCTACCGGGATGCGGGCGTCAGGTCACCGGTTTGAACGTTGCCGGGAACGGAGTCGTTCAGCCCGGTTACACCTTGGTCCGCTTCGAGACGGCCGGTCAGCTCGACTTCCAGAACGTGAGCTACCTCATCGTCTTCAACACCAGCGGGAACGGCCAGCAGCCCTACGCTCAGGGCTTCAACACGAACTTCACCAACTGGTCGGCCTACTTCATCGTCGGCGGCGGCGCAGGCTTCGCCAACGCGCCGGGGCTCGAGGAAGTCTATCAAAACCCTGCAACCAACACCCCGCAGTCGTTCAACGTCATCTACCCGACGTCGATCCTGAACTTCCAGCCGACGATCCCCACCGGCAACTCGCAGTACGGTTTTCAGATCAGCTTCAACCGCTGCCTGTTGGACCTGTCTTCGCCGACCACCACCAGCACGCCGACGCCGGCGCCGACCACCAGCCCGACTCTCGACTGCCCGCCGTTCGTCAACACTTCGATCGGCGCGGTTTGGAACGTCAGTCTGTTCACGCTCGACCGCACGCTGACGCCGATCGACTCGCTGAGCACGAGCGGTCCGGCCGGCACGGACTATACGTTCTCGTACACTATCTCGCAGACGATCCCCAACGGCAGCAACAGCGGTCAGTTCTTCAAGCCCGCCAACAACACCACGGTCAACAATCCGGCGGCAGAGATCGTCGGCATCGAGATCTTCAACACGCCTTAGGATTGTGGCGTGGAGGCGCGGGAGCACTAGTGCTGCGCCGGGGGCGCTACGTTTGCGCCGTCGTGGCGCAAACGTAGCTCGGTTCTCCGCTCGCTCTTCGCCCTCCGGGCGCCGCTCGCTGCGAAACGCCCCTGCGCAGCACTAGTACTCCCGCGCCTCCCGGCACGGGTCGGGTGACGAACTATTCGGTGTCGCAGGGAGGGTGGCCGCAGGCGCAGATCGTCTCGTTCTCTTCGTCGGTGGAGTCGCGGCTTTCGCAGATGTCGCTGCAGTACGCGGCTCCCTCGAGGCCGCCGGTGACGGTGCAGTTGCACTCCTGGTATTCGCACGGCTGCGTGTAGGTACTCATGGCATTGCGTGTCCTCTTGTGGTAACGAAATCGAAATCGTGTCTCATCGAAATCGTTTCTCGCGGGATCGGCCCGTCAGGGCCGGTGTTCGCGCACTTTGCGCGAACACTTAAGGACTGAACGTGCCGCCGGTGAAGGCGGTCGACGAGAAGCTTTGCGGGATGATCGAGCTGAGTGAGGTCGAGGCCAGCCCAAAGTTCAGCGCCTGGGAGGGGAAGGCGAGCAGGTCGATGGTGCCGGTGAACTGCTTGAGGTCTTCGTTGTAGGCGAGACGGATCTCGTAGCAGTCGCCGACGACGTGGCGGTAGTAGATGTTCTTGCTCACCAGGCGGCCTTTGGCTTTCCAGTTGATGAAGGTGGCGAACTGCAGGTCGCTCTCGTACCCAAACGGCGTCGAGAACTGCACGTTGGTCTGGTCGAAGCCGTTGCCCGGTCCGGGCGTGAAGTTGCCGCCGATCAGGACCGACGAGCGCGGTGAAGGGCGTGACGTGAGCTGATAGCCGACCGACTGTGCCTCGCGGTTGAACAAGGTCGTGGCGGTCAGCGCCAGCGAGTAGATGTCGCGGTTGAAGATCGTCAGCACGTCGTTGGCCTGTTTCGATCCTTGGCCGAGCACGTCGATCGACTTGAACGGCTCGGCCAGCGGGCCGTTGACGTTCGACTCGTTGTACGAGATCACGTTGATCACGTGGCCGAACAGCGGCGTGGTGAGCGTCGCCTCCTGGCCGATCTGCGCCTTGAGGTCGCCCGTACCGTAGGCGTCCTGCTGGATGGTGACTTGGCCGGAGAAATCGCTGCCCAGGAAGTGGGCGAGTCCGGGTCCGATCTGAATGCGCGCCTCGGCGCGCGACGTGGTCAGTCCCGTCGGTGACGGCACCTTGGGCTCAGCTTCGGGGTCGTTGTAGAGCCCGATCGTGTATTGGGCGGTGATCGGGAGGCCGATGAGCCGCGGGAAGAGCGGATCGTGCGGCCGGATCATGAGCTCCGGCTCCTTTTGCACGTTGGTCGGCAACGACGTGTCGTAGCGGTCGAAGGTCAGGTCGTAGTCGTACGACTTTCCGCTGAAGTGGGTCAGCGTCTCGTAGTGCAGCGTGGTCGTGCCCGGGAAGCCGACGTTTTGGCTGGTCGTGTACGACACGGTCGTGTCGTTGGTGAAGTTTTGCGAGAACTGCCGGTGGTCGCTCACGCCGTAGTCGTCGGTCGAGGCCTGCGATCCGGTCGACGATCGGTGGAAGCTGTAGTCCTGGCGGTCGCCTTTCGCGTCGCCGTGGTCGATCGCCGCGGTCAGATCGTACTGCGCCGGAAGCGTGACGAGCGGACCGTAGTTGTCGGTGTAGTTCAGCCCGAACTGACCGCGCAGCGAACGCGAGAACGCCTCTTGGTCTTGAATCGAGAGGTTGCTGTTGCTTCCGCCGCCGCTGTTGCTGCCGCTGCTGTTCAGATGGTAGAAGTTGATGTCGGTCTGCCGCCGTCCGTCCTTGCGCCGGATCGTGCCGACGTAGCCGAGACCCAGACCGATGCGCGTGAATTCCTCGACCCGGTAGTAGCCGTAGTAGTAGTCGCTGGGCGAGAACCCGATCCGCGCCTTGATGTAGAATCCTTCGACCGAGTCGTAGCCGACCAGCGGCAGGAAGCCGGGATTTCGGCGCGAGCCGGGCTCTTCTTGGCGCAGCGAGATGATTGCGATCGGCAGGTAGAAGACGGCCAGCGCGCCCAGGTACAGCACGGCGGAGTGCGCGACGGCTTTGTCGCCCGGATACACGTCGAGCGTCTTCGATTCCATATGGTATCCGCCGCGCGGGTTCTCGCAGGTCGTGATGTTCGCGTGCTCGACGTGCGTCACGCCGTTGCGGTCGGTCACCATTGTCGTGCCCGCGAAGTGCAGCCGGCCTTGCTCGACGCCCTGGGTCGACTCGCCGTGCCCGTGCAGCAACGTCGCTTTCTGGGTGTTCGTGTCGAACCGGATCGCGTCGGCGAACAACGTCGTGTCGCCCTCGCGGTTCTTCACGAACGTGTTGCCGGTGACGTCGATGTAGCGCGTCCCGTCGTAGTGCGCGTGATCGCCGCCGAGCACGCCGTCCTGGTAGAAGACGTTGACGTTGCCGTCGAGATCGAACGGCTCGCCGGGCTTGTCGGTGCCGCTGAGCTTGTCGCCCAGGATCGCGTACGTGTTCGGATCGAGGATCTCGCCGGCGGCCGGCGACGGTGACGGCGAGGGCGAGTTCAGCCCGACGGGTCCGGCACTCGTGTTCGGCGCCGGAATCGGCGAGACGGCCGGCGGCGCGGTCTGCTGGAGGATGATCACCGGCCCGGGCGAGCCGCTCGGCGTCGGCGGGACGGTCGGAACGGGCGGCGGCGAGATGCCGGGCGACGACGAGGGCCCCGGCGGGATGAGGATCTGCGGTCCGCCCGGCGCGGTCGGCGGGCCGACGTACGGCGCGGGTGTCGGCGAGTTGCTCGCCGACGGCCCCGGCGACGGCGTGACCTGGGCGACGACGCTGCCGCAGCCCCCGCGCATCAGCGCGAGCGCCTGCGCGGTGTCGGCGTCCTCGGCGGCCGAAGCCGGCGCGGGCACCGAGGATAGCGCAAACGAGAGCGCGACCGCGGTCACGCTCACGCGCCGGACGAGGCGCGTCATCGGTCCTCGCGCCAGATCAGGACGCTGCCGGCTACCGCCGTCACGATGTTCGGCAGCCACGAGGCGAGGTACGGGTTGAGCGCGCCGTTCTTGCCGAACGCGCCGAACAGCGCCACCATCGCGTAGTAGACGAACAACCCGACGATCGACAGCACGACCCCGAGCGTGCGGCCGTTCTTGCCGAACCGCACCGAGAGCGGAAGCGCGAGGATGACCGCGATGAACGCTGCGAACGGGTACGCGTATTTCGTGCCGAGCGTCAGCTCGCGCACCGCCAGATCCGTGCCGCCTTGGCCGGTCTGCTTGCGGAACTTGATGTCACGCGACAGCTGCTGCGTGTTCATCGTGTACGTGTCGTTCATGGCACCGCTCAGGAAGTTCTGTCCGTTGTCGCCCATCGGCAGCGACAGCCGCACCTCGTTGGCCATGATCGTGACGGCCTGGACCTCGCCCTGATCGTTGATGCGCGTCTCGACGGCGTGGTCGAGCACGATCTGCGTGCCGTCGATGCGGGCGGTCTTCGCGGTCAGCACCTGAACGAACGGCGAGGTTCGCGCGGGCTGGTAGATCTGGACGTTCCGCATCGTCTTGCCGTCGGACGAGACCGACTGGATGTAGAACGTGTTGCCGGTCGCCGGATCGGCGCGGAAGATGTTCGGCTCGACCGGCAGCGTCTCCGAACGGTACAAGATCTGGTAGAAGCTGCGCGTCGAGAGATCGGTCGCGACCGGCGCGATGTGCTCGTTGATCAGGAACGAGCCGATCGCGACGGCGATGCCGGCGACGAGCGGCAGCCGAATGATGCGCAAGAACGGGACGCCCGAGGTGCGCAGGGCGTTGATCTCGTTGTCGGCCGCGAGCCGTCCGAAGCCGAGCAGCGTGCCGAACAGGCAGGCGAACGGAAACGCGAACGGCGTTGCCTGCGGGACGCGGAACAGCAGGAAGCGCAGCACCAGAAAGACCGGTGCGCCCTTGTTGACCAAGTAGTCCGCCGCGAGCACGAAGATGTTCGCGAACCAGAACAGGAAGAACGCTGCCAGCGCGAAGCCGAACGGCGCGGCGACCTCCTTGAGGATGTAGGCGTCGAGGATGCGCAGCCGCGGAACGCGGGGCGGCGCGGCGCGGGCGAGCATCGGTCGGCCTACGCCCGAATAGGCGGCCATCTGTTTAGTGCCCCGCCTCGGGAGTTTGCGCGTGAAATCTCGCTCGTCTTTTCGTCCGGGCTCTTCGTCGCTCTTCGGTCACAACGCGACGGCGTTGCTCCCTCATCGCTCCTTGATCCGAACGAAAATCCTTCGCGATCTTTCGCACGGAACTCCCGAGCCGGGGCACTAGTGAAGGCCGGCGACGACGCGATCGACGTATGCGCGCGTCTCCGCGTACGGCGGGATGCCGTGCGCGGCGTCGACGGCACCGGGCCCGGCGTTGTACGCGGCGACCGCCAGCCGGACGTTTCCCTTATAGCGCCGCAGCAGGTCGTGGAGATACCGCGTCCCGCCGTCGACGTTCTGATAGGGGTCGAACGGGTTGGCGACGCCGTACATCGACGCCGTGCCGGGCATCAGCTGCATCAGGCCCTGGGCACCGACGCGCGAGACGGCGCTCGGATCGCCGTGCGACTCCGCGTCGATCACCGATGCGATGAGCTTGCTGTCGACCGAGTTCGCCTGCGAGTACTGGCGCACGATCGAGTCGAGCTGCGCGGGCGCCATCGTGTGGGGACCGGGCAAGAACCCACCGCCGCTGCAACCATTCAGGCCGGCGAACACCAGGGCAAGCATAAACCAGGAGGCGCGCGACGACACGTCTAGGCCGCGTTTCGCCGCTGCGCGCACCCGGCCTTGTCCTCTGTGTAACGCTTCGGTGCCAGCACTTTACCAGAGTGATCGGCCGTTCTGCGCTGTGTCAGGGGTGCGGCTTAGTCCCAGCCAGAGTCTCGATCAGGGAGTTTCGCTGATTCCCGGCAGCGCGGCGGCGCACAGCTTGAGCGAGCCGTGGCCGGCGGCGATCACGCTGCGCCAGAACGTGCACAGCTCGGCGAGCTGGGCGTCGCTCGTTTGCATGCGCGCGGTGCCGGTCGTCAAGCCGGCGATCACGACGTCGGCTCCGTTGAGCTCCGGCAGCGCGCCGCTGGCGCGGAGCGCTCGCAGCGCCGGGCCGGTCGAGGTGGACGGGTCCTGCCCGTACCGGAACAGGTTGAGCGACCGACTCTGCTGCCAACCGTTGAAGATCGCGACGACGACGCGCTGAGACGTGCCGGCCTCGAGCCGCAGATCGCCGGCCGCGGCCTGCAGCGCGCCCAGCGGGTCCGAACCGGTCGCGCCGCGCTCGAGCTGCGGCAGGCGGTCGAACGCGGCGCCGGCTTTGACGATGAACGCGCGCAGGTCCGACCGATAGCGCAGCGGGTTGACCGCATCGGGCCCGGTCGGGGCGGGGACCTCGCCGGCGAACAGCGGCAGCTCGGTCAGCGAGTCCGCCGTGATCGGCCGCAGCGTGATCGTCGCGCCGACGCCTGCGCAGCCGGTGACCTCGGCGGCCATCGCGCGGTACGCCGGCCAGCGGTTGACCGGGATCGTGTCGCCGGCCGCGACGAGCAGCTCGACCGACGATGCGGCGTGCAACTCGGTGCTCAGCCACAAGCTGGCGCAGCTGCGCGCCTCCGACGTCGGCTCGGCGGCGGAAGCCCGGCTGGCAGCGCCGCAGCCGGCCAACGGGATCAACCCCGCCAGGCCGACGGCGAATCCGAGCGCGGCGAGGCGGGACATCCGAGGATCAGGAGCCGTGAGCGACGCCGTTGCCGGTGGCGGGCGCCGACGGTTGCGACGCGTCGGGCGGCGGCACGCCGTTGGTGGACGCCGCCGGCGCGTACCCGTCGGCGGCGACCGCCGCGGCACGCTGCGCGGAAGCCAGCTCATGTTGCGTCGCCGTCAGGTGCGCTTCGTTCGTGCTCAGCTCGGAGCGCAAGCGCGACAGCCTCCAGCGCAGTCGCAGCGAATCGAACGACTCTCGCTGGTAACCCGAGGTGAACGCGATCACGATCCCGATGAAGGCGAGCGTCGTGAGCGCGGCCGCCTGGACCACCGGGCCAACCGCCGCGATCGCTCCGTCGGTCGACGCTTGCGCGTAGCCCATCCGCAGCTCGAACCCGACGGCGAGGAAGGCGACGACGGCCAGTGCGGCGAGGCCGAAGCAGATCGAATCGAGCAGCGCGTGCTGCTGCGGCTGGCGATGACGCCGCGCCAGCTCGCCCAGCACGAGCCCGAGCAAGAACCCGCCGGCGGCGAACGCGCAGGTCAGCGCGACGAGCTCGACTGCCGAGGCGAAGAAGAACACCAGGCTCATCATCCGGGCCGGAAACCACTCCAGCACGATCGCGAGAACTGCGAGCAGGGCGATCAGCTCGAGCATCCAGCCCCGGTCGTAGGGCGAGAGCGCGTCGAAGCGCGTCTGCGCGGCTCGGATCTGCGCTTCACCTGCGGCGCAGCTTCGCTCGAGGTCGGCCAGCCGCAGCTGGGCGCGATGAACCTTATCGAGGATGGCGGCGTGGTCGCTGTTGCGATACGCGCGCTGCTGGTACGTCGGCGATGTCATGGTCGTCACCACCTCCGGTGACACGTATCACGGTCTGAAACGCGATGTTTCGCATCGAAACGCAGCGTTTCGAGGAAGAGGGTCGACGTTCGATCACGCCGTCCCGCGGACCCCGCGGCTTTGGTCCCGGGGCGCGCGTAGCATTGCGGCCCCGCAGGGCGGGCGTTGACATCCGATGCCGCAGCCGTGCGTTCAAAAGTAGACGAACGTATGTTCGTGCAGCGATCCCAACAGCGCCGTGCGCTCCGTAAAATCGCGGCTCGTTGTTGCCGCGGGGTGACTGGTGGGATATAGTGGTTGGAAATGGAGCGAAGGGGAGCACTGTGGTGATCCCTGTGATGGATCGTCCACTGTTCACAGGACTGGTCGAGCACAGCCTTGACGACAAGGGGCGCCTCGTCGTGCCCTCCCGCTTTCGCGCTCAGCTCGGCACGAGCTTCTTTATTACGATTCTCCAGCCCGAGGGGTGTTTGGAGCTGTGCCCCGCGGTGGAGATGCTGGACGTGCGCGGCCGGATCGAAGCTGCGCCGAAACGGGACGAGAACTTTCGCGACGTCCGGCGGCATCTGTTCTCGAACACCGACGAAGTCAGTTGCGACGAGCAAGGCCGGATCATGATCCCGCCAGCGTTGCGTGCCTTGGCCGAGCTGCAGAAGCAGATCGTGTCGATCGGCGCGATGTCGCGCGTGGAGGTATGGGCGAAGGAACGCTACGAGCGCCATCTGCGCGACCGCGGCGATCTTGGGGACTACACCTCGGAGCTGGGACTCTCTTGAGTGGCGCACGTCGCGGTTCTGGCGCGCGAATCGCTCGACGCGCTGCAGGTGCGAGCCGGCGGGACGTACGTCGACGCGACGTTCGGCGCGGGCGGACACGCCGCGCTGATCTTGGACGCGCTCGGGCCGGCGGGCCGGCTGATCGCGTTGGACGCGGACCCCGCGGCGAGCGCGCGCGCGATCGCCGATTCGCGCTTCACGCTCGTGCAGGCGAACTTTCGCGACCTCGCGATGCAGCTCGACGCGCTGGGGATCGCGACCGTCGACGGCGTGCTGTTCGACCTGGGGGTGAGCTCGATGCAGCTCGATGAAGCCGAGCGCGGCTTCTCGTTCCGCGCCGCGGCGCCGCTCGACATGCGGATGGATCCGAGCCGCGGCGAGAGCGCGGCCGAGTTTCTCGCCACGCGCGACGAGCGGGAGATCGCCGACGCGATCTACCGCTACGGCGAGGAGCGGGCCTCGCGGCGCATCGCGCGCGCCATCGTCGCGCTGCGCGACGCCGGCACGCCGGTGCGCGACACGCTCGATCTCGCCGGCGTCGTCGCGC
>Ga0302326_10004719_pt1 | contig 31375 bp, 23 predicted proteins | sample Palsa_T0_3_FD_202264 | JGI IMG/M metagenome (GOLD analysis project Ga0302326, IMG submission 202264) | Peat permafrost microbial communities from Stordalen Mire near Abisko, Sweden - Palsa_T0_3 | ecosystem: Environmental > Terrestrial > Soil > Palsa > Peat permafrost | place: Sweden: Abisko...
TTCAAACGCCTAACTAGGCTTCTATCGACACCTACTTGGCGACCGAAGGGTATGACGGGTTGAAGAAGGCGATTGCCATGACGCCCGATGCCATCATTGACACGCTGAAGGCTTCCAATTTGCGCGGGCGAGGAGGCGCGGGGTTTCCCACCGGCATGAAATGGAGCTTTGTGCCGCGCACCACCGGCAAGCCCACTTACATTATTTGTAACTCCGACGAAAGCGAACCGGGCACTTGTAAAGACCGGCTGCTGATGGAAAAAGATCCGCATCAACTGATCGAAGGCATGGTGATCGCGGGTTGGACCATCAAATCGAAAAAGGGTTACATCTTCATTCGCGGCGAGTATCGGTACCTCATCGATATTGTCGATAAGGCGCTCGCGGAAGCCTACAAGAAGGGTTTCCTTGGGAAGAATATTTTAGGCAGCGGATGGGATTTCGATTTGTACACGCACACCGGGGCTGGGGCGTATGAATGCGGCGAAGAGTCGGCGCTGCTGGAGTCTCTTGAGGGGAAGCGCGGCATCCCAAGGTTAAAGCCGCCTTTTCCAGCCGTGGTGGGCGCATTCCAATGTCCCACCATTCTGAATAATACTGAGACGTTCGCGTCCATACCGGTGATCTTCCGCAAAGGCGCGGAATGGTACGCCAATTTGGGAGTTCCGAAGAGCGGCGGCACACGCTTAACCTGTGTTTCCGGCCATGTCAACAAGCCCGGCGTTTACGAACTGCCGCTAGGCTTCCCGATGATGAAGCTCATTAACGAGGTTTGCGGCGGTATGCGTGGCGGCAAGAAATTGAAGGCGGTGATTCCAGGAGGTTCGTCCGCCCCAGTGCTGAAGGCCGAGGAATGCATCGATCTCACGCTGGACTTTGACGCTCTGGCAAAAGCAAAGACCATGGCAGGTTCAGGCGGCTTGGTCATTTTGGATGAAGATACCGATATCGTGTCGGTGGCGCTGCGCACCATTAAGTTTTACGCGCATGAAAGCTGCGGCTGGTGCATTCCGTGCCGCGAAGGCACAACTTGGCTGAAAAAGATCATCGGGCGTCTGGAAGATGGTGGAGGGGTGCCGAGCGATATCGATTTAATTGGCGAGCTCGCGGCGAACATGCTGGGGCGGACGTTCTGCCCGCTGGGCGATGCGGCTGCGATGCCCATTGGCGCATTCGTCGCCAAATTCCGCGATGAATTCGAAGGCAAGCTGAAACAGACACGCGCCACGAAGAAAGAGCCGGACCTGGTGGTGGTTTAGGAACACGATGGCTGACCCAATCAAGCTTACGATCGACGGACAGGAAGTGCAGAGCCAACCTGGTGTGTTGCTGATTAATGCGGCAAAACAGGTAGGCATCTCTATCCCGTCATTTTGCTATTACGACGGGCTTTCCTTGCAGGCCGCCTGCCGTATGTGCCTAGTGGAAGTGGAGAAGACGCCGAAGCTGCAAGTGGCCTGCACGCTGCCGGTGGCTGCGGGGATGGTGGTGCATACGGATTCGCCCACGGTTCGCCAGGCGCGCAAAGGGACTCTCGAATTTTTATTGACGAATCACCCACTGGACTGTCCGGTTTGCGACAAGGGTGGGGAATGCGAATTGCAGGACATGGTGTTCCGCTACGGGGCCGGTGAAAGCCGCTTTCGCGAAATTAAGCAACACGTGGAAGAGAAACAGTGGTCGCCGGTCGTTTTCTACGATGCGCCGCGCTGCATTCTCTGCTATCGCTGCGTGCGCATTTGCGATGAAGGCCTGGGGGTGCATGCTTTGGGCATCGGCAACCGCGGGTCGTCGTCCGAGATCATTCCGAACCATGGCGACCATTTAGAATGCGACGAGTGTGGCGCTTGTATCGACATCTGTCCGGTGGGTGCGCTGACGTCGGGCACCTATCGTTACAAAACCAGGCCTTGGGAAATGGAGCATATTGGCACCATTTGCACGCATTGCTCCAACGGCTGCAAAACCACCTTGGGCATACGCAATGGCGAGATCATCCGCGCTAACAATCGCGATAAGTCGGGCATAAACGGCGAGTTTCTTTGCGTCAAAGGCCGCTATGGATTCGATTTCAATGAGCATCCGAGCCGTTTGACGTCGCCGCTGCTGAAAACCGCCAATGGCGAACTGCGGCCGGTATCGTGGGCCGTGGCGCTGGCGACGGTGGCGAAACGCTTTTCCGAATTTGTAGCGAAAGGAGGGAAGTTCGGCGTCATTGGGTCGAACCACACGACCAACGAAGAGAACTATCTTCTGCAGAAGTTCACGCGGCAGATCCTGAAGACTTCTAATATCGATCATCACCGCACCGGCGATCTTTTGGGCTTGCTGGCGGCTTTACGCGGCCGGAAGAATACGTTGGCGACCACGGCCGACCTCTCTACCACCAAGGCCGCTTTAATCTTGGATGCAGATCTCTCGCAAGAGCATCCTTTATTGGCTTATTTGCTGCGAACCAATTGGCGATTGAACAAAGCCAAAGTTTGGGCCGTAACTCCGGGTCCAGTGCGCGAAGACAGCTATGCCACTGCCAAGCGCGCCGCCTTGGGAGAAGAGTTCAGGGCGCTGGGCGAGCTTAAGGATGCACTTGCCGCCGAGGCTGAGCTGGTGATCCTTTTCGGAGCTGCGATTAAAGGGCTGGCTTTGGCAAAGCTGGTGGCTTTCGGCGATTCGTTGGGCATACCGGTAAAGTACGTTTGCCTCTTGGATTACTCTAATTCCCGGGGAGCTTCCGATATGGGCGTTCTGCCCGACCTGCTTCCCGGTTATCACAATATTGCCGACGGCGGACTATCGCCGGGGTTGAATTACGATGAAATGCTAGCCTCGCCCAATCTGGATGCATTATGGGTGGTTGGTTCGAATCCGTTTGCGCGCCGGCCTTCGGCCTCGGCGAACGCTTTCGTGGTAGTGCAGGATCTTTTTTTGACCGAGACCGCCAAGCGTGCGAACGTTGTTCTGCCCGCGGCATCGGCCTATGAAAAGAATGGCACGGTTACCAATGTGTGCGGCGGCCTGCAGAAATTAACGCGCGCGGCCAAGACCATGGGCGCTAAATCCGATCTCGACATCATTGCGTTGCTCGCCAAGGAAATGCGCACAGATTGGGTGACTCCTACTGTGGAGACGGTGTTCCAGGAGATTAAGAGATTGGTCTTGGGGTATGATCTGCCCTTGGCAGCTATTGAGACTGGAGGAGTGGCGACCACCACTCCAGCAACGGGCGAATTGAGTTACCGAGCGCAGCCGGAATTGGTGCGGTCGTCGGGGAATACGCTGTTTACTTCGGGAACGATGAGTAAGTACTCTGAGATGTTGAACTCGGTGATGGAGTCTCCGGGCGCGTTGTATCATGATCCGAACAAGACTCAGGAGCGCGCCCCATTGGAGACTACGGGCCAGAAGAAATGAGTTTCTTCCTTATCGTTACGCTGGTCAAAATTGCCATCGTCTTCGCGGTGTTTATGACGACGCTTGCCTATCTGCAATGGGTAGAGCGAAAGGTGCTGGCGCATATTCAATCGCGCACGGGACCTTTGCGTGTGGGACCGCATGGCTTATTGCAACCATTGGCCGACGTGTTCAAGCTGCTGACGAAGGAGGATCTGCTGCCGCCGCATGCCAATACCTTCTTCTATTTGCTCGCGCCTTTTATTGCGGTGAGTTTGGCATTGGTCTCGATCTCGATCATTCCGTTTGGGCCGGAAGTGGCGGTGCCTTTCGGCAAGACGTTTATGGAGATCGCCAATCCAAATGTCGGCATCTTGTTTATTCTGGCCGTTAGTTCGATTAGTGTCTACGGAATCGCGCTCGCCGGTTGGTCTTCAAACAATAAATATTCACTGATGGGCGGTCTGAGGAGCAGCGCGCAAATGATCAGCTATGAGCTGCCTTTCACGCTGGTGATTATTTCGCCCTTGCTTTTGGCTAACCATTTGAGCTTGCGAGCGATTACAGATTCGCAGGCAGGCTATTACTTCGACCTGATTCCGCGCTGGAGCATTTTTCAGTTACCGTTCCCGCAGATTTTTGGCTTCCTTATTTTCATGATTGCCGGTTTTGCCGAGACGAACCGCATTCCTTTCGATCTGCCGGAAGCGGAGAACGAACTGGTGGCGGGATTTCATACGGAATACAGCAGCATGAAATTCGCCTGCTTTTTTATGGCCGAATACGCCAATATGGTGACGATTGCCTGCGTTGCCACAGTGCTTTTTTTGGGCGGCTGGCATCCGTTGTTTCCCGCGCCCTATTCGGATTGGGTCCCTTCGGTGGTTTTTGTTGCCGCAGCCATGCTTCTGTTTCTGCAGGGCAACAAAATCGGGCGTAAAGGCGATCATGTCACCTTCCCGATTTTTGGTATCGGGGCGTTGCTGCTGGCGTTCCTATTTGCAATTCCCTTTTTGCAAACCTACCTGGTGCCCGTCTTCTGGTTCGTGGGCAAGGCTGGATTCCTGCTGTTTGTCTATATTTGGATTCGTGGCACTTTGCCCCGTTTCCGCTACGATCAGTTGATGCATTTTGCCTGGACGTTTCTCTTTCCGTGCGCGCTGATCAACCTGCTGCTCACGGCCTTGATGGTGGCCGTTTTCCCCGATCAAAAGTAGGCCGAAACCAATGGACTCAATCCTTTTCATCATCGCCGCCATCGCCGCTATCGGCTGCGGTTTGAACCTGGTGCTGCAAACGCATCCGATTTCCAGCGCCCTTTCGCTCATAGGCGTTATGTCGTCCCTGGCGCTGCTCTATCTGTTGCTCGGTGCGGAGTTTATTGCCATGGCGCAGATGATTGTTTACGGCGGCGCGGTCATGGTGCTGTTTATATTCGTGATCATGCTGCTGAATGCTGGCGCTGAGAAGCGCAGCGACAAGTCTCTGTTTGCGCAGATTGCCGGGTTTCCGCTGTTGGCGGTCCTGGTTGTGTTGTTGTCGTTCCTTATTCGGCAAACGTTTCCATCCACCGTGTCGGAAGTGAGTTTCGGCGAATGGGTGGGCGGCACGGCTGAGGCAATCGGCAAACAGTTGTTCACCAAATTTCTGCTGCCGTTCGAAGTCGTTTCCGTCCTTATTCTTATTGCGATTCTGGGCGCCGTTGTCTTAGCCCAAAAGGAGATCGATTGATAGACCGCATACCGCTGTCCGCCTATCTGATTCTCAGTGCCGTTCTGTTTGGGCTGGGCATCGCGGGCTTTATCTACCGCAAGAGCGTCATTACCGTGTTCATGTCTATTGAGTTGATGTTGAACGCCGTGAACTTGAGTTTTGTAACTTTCTCTTACGACAACAAGAACATTGACGGCCATATTTACGCGTTTTTCGTGATGGTCGTGGCCGCGGCAGAAGCGGCCGTGGGGCTTGCCATCATTTTGACTGTCTTTAAGAACCGAGGCACGCTGCAAATCGATGAAGTCGATTCGATGAAGCTCTAACGCTACCCATCATGAACCTTTGGCTCATACCTTTTTGTCCGCTGATCGGCTTTCTGTTGAACGGCTTGTTGGGTAAGCGCTTCCCGAAGCAGCTTGTCAATATTATCGCGGTCGGCTCGGTAGCGGCGTCTTTCGGCTTGGTATTGTTTTCACTTTCGAAGATCTATCCGGTCGATAGTGTGGTTACTGAGCACGGCTTCACCTGGATTCAAAGCGGCATGCTGAAGATCGGTTTCGATCTTACGGTTGATCGTTTGACCGCGGTGATGTTACTCGTTGTCACCGGCGTAGGTCTGCTCATCCACACCTACTCAATTGGCTACATGGAACACGAGGAAGGCTATGCGCGGTTCTTCGCATATTTGAACCTGTTCATGTTCTTCATGCTGTTGCTGGTGCTGGCTTCTAACTTACTTTTGTTGTTTGTCGGGTGGGAAGGCGTGGGTTTATGCAGCTATCTGCTTGTCGGCTTCTATTTTAAAGAGAAGTTTGCCGGGGATGCAGCTAACAAAGCGTTTATCGTGAATCGCATTGGCGATTTTGGTTTCATGCTCGGCATCTTCCTGCTGGTGGCGCGCTTTCGTACGCTGGATTTTGGCGCCATCGCCGCCGCGGTCAAAGGTGTCCCGATCGAGACGTCGCTGGGCGGCTTGGGCGTCATTACTCTTCTGTTGTTTATGGGCGCGTGTGGCAAATCGGCGCAGCTTCCTCTCTATGTCTGGCTGCCTGATGCCATGGCCGGCCCTACTCCCGTCTCCGCTTTGATCCACGCGGCAACCATGGTGACAGCAGGCGTGTACATGGTGGCGCGCATGTCCTTCCTTTATGACCATGCGCCTGCCGCGATGCACGTTGTCGCCGTGGTTGGATTGCTGACGGCGGTGTTTGCCGCGACCATTGGCTTGGCGCAGAACGATATCAAGAAAGTGTTTGCCTATTCCACCGTTTCGCAACTCGGCTATATGTTTTTGGGTGTCGGATTAGGCGCTTATTCAGCCGGCATCTTTCACCTGATGACGCACGCATTCTTCAAGGCGCTCCTTTTCTTGGGCGCGGGCAGCGTGATTCACGGTCTGAGCGGCGAGCAGGATCTACGGCATATGGGCGGACTCCGCAAAGTAATGCCGGTGACATTCTATACGCTCGGAATCGCCAGTCTTTCCATTTCCGGTTTTCCTTTTTTCGCTGGATTCTTCAGTAAGGATGCGATTTTGTCGGCCGCGTATGAGAGCGCTCCGTGGATGTTCTGGACCGGAGCGGTCACCGCTGGTGTCACGGCATTTTACGTGTTTCGCGCTTTTTTCCTGACGTTCTTTGGCAAGTATCGCGGACACCATCACCCGCATGAATCGCCCTTGGTGATGACATTTCCGCTGATGGTGCTGGCTGCGTTCTCACTCGGCGGCGGATTTTTGAGTGTCCCGCATTGGCTCGCGCCTTTATTCCCAGTCGCGGAGCACGAAGCCATGCAGCCGATGATTATTTCGGCCAGCTTCGGCATCGCGGGCATTCTGCTCGCTACATTGATTTACGTGGTTCAACCGTCGCTCAGCGATTCGCTCAAGTCAGCCGCTGGCCCTATTTATACTTTGCTGGTGAATAAGTATTACGTGGATGAGCTCTATTCCGCGACGATTGTGAGACCGCTGAATGCGATTTCGAGGACAGTGTTATGGCGCGGAGTAGACGAGGGGCTGATTGATACCGGCTTGGTAAACGGTTTGGGGAGTGCGATTCAGTCTGTCGGCTCGGTATTGCGCCGCTGGCAATCGGGCAGCATCCGCAATTATGCGACTTGGATTCTGGCTGGCTCGCTCCTGTTAATTTTTGTGTTGGGATTGGCGACGCAGGGGGCGCGATAGCATGGATTCCATCCTGGCTGCGATTCTCTCTGCGAACTATCTCGCCATCACGCTGCTGATTCCGCTGGCTGGTTTCTTTGTTGTGACAGCGGCTCCCCGGCGTTCACGGCTGCCTTTTTTCTATGCTCTGATTTCCTCTTTGGCTGCCTTTGTCGCGGCGTTACGTCTCATTCCGCCCGTGCTGGCGCACGCAGCCAACTTCACTTCAGAGATCGATTCGCCCTGGGTGGAAGGCTTGAAGATCCGCCTGCATATGGGTGTGGATGGCATTAGCCTGTGGCTGATTCTGCTGACAACCTTGCTGGTTCCGATGGCTGTTTGGGCGACGGAAAAAATGGTGAAAGAGCGGCGCAAAAGTTTTTTTGCGATGCTGATGCTCTTCGAGTTCGGCCTGATCGGCGTTTTTTCCGCCCTCGATATGTTCGTCTTTTATGTGTTCTGGGAAATTGCATTGGTGCCCATGTACTTGCTGGTGGGCGGCTGGGGTGGCCCCAACCGGTTCAAAGTTTCGGTAAAGTTTTTCGTGTACACGATGGCGGGTTCCGTCCTCATGCTGGGATCGGTTCTTTACCTGCACACTTTGACCGGCTCGTTTGATTACCCGGAGATTCTCAAAGCTGTCTCGTCCGGCCAGACTTCGCTAAGCTCGCGCGACCAGATGCTGATTTTTGTGGGACTGCTGGCGGCGTTTGCCGTCAAAGCGCCGGTGTTTCCGCTGCACACATGGTTGCCCAACACTTACGCGGAAGCGCCGATGCCGGCGACATTTTTGTTAGCGGCGGTCATGTCGAAAATGGGTACGTATGGGCTGCTGCGCTACGCTATTGCGTTGGCTCCCTCGGCAGCGCATCGCCTGGCGCCCTGGATTGCGGTTTGCGCCATCATTGGCATCGTTTACGGCGCGCTGTTGGCGTTGGTTCAAACCAACATCAAACGCCTGCTCGCGTATTCCTCGTTTAGCCATGTGGGCGTGATCGTTCTGGGTATCTTCGCTTTCGATCAGCAGGGTGCCGATGGCGCCGTGTACCAGATGTTGGCGCACGGCATATCGACGGGCGCGCTCTTTTTGCTCGTGGGCTACCTTGAGTCGCGCCGGCATTCGCTCGAGATTGCCGATTTCGGGGGCATCGCTGGTTTGGCTCCGCGCCTGGCGGCCGTTTTTTCGATTGCGTTGTTCGCGAGCGTCGGTTTACCCACGCTGTGCAATTTTGTCGGCGAATTTCTGCTGCTCCAAGGCGCAGCTTTGGCAAATTTCAATTGGGCCATATGGGCTGCTTTAGGCGTGATTCTGTCCGCTTCTTACATGTTATGGATGTATCAGCGGGTTTTCCTCGGCAAGCTGAACGTGGCGATCGAGCATTTCCAAGACTTGCAATGGCGGGATTGGGTTCCGATTGTCCCCTTACTTTTGTTGATGGTTTGGCTGGGCTGCTATACCCAAAGTTTCATGCCAAGCATTTCAATGGCAACTTCCCAGTTGCTTGATAGCACGAACATGAATAACCAATACCGGGTGAAGCTGGATGCGGCCGGCGGCGGCGTGAACGCGATCAATGCAGTGGCCGAGGTGCTTCATGCCCGCTAGTCTCGCCGGCCTCATACCGCCGGTCGCGGATTACTTGCGCATCTTGCCTGAAATCCTGCTGGCCTTTTTCGGCATAGCGGTTATGATGCTCGAGGCTGTCAGTCGCGGGAAGCGCACATACTTGGGTGTGATTTCGCTGGTGGGTATTGCCGCTGCGTTCGTTACAAACATTCCAGGGTTGATTGCCGGGCCTTTGATTGGGCCAGAGACCGCTTTTCACAGAATGCTGGTGGTGGATGGCTTTGGCATTTTTTTCCGCGCGGTCATCATAGGAGTTGGATTTTTATCTACGTTGGCTTCTTTGAGCTATCTCGACCGCGAAGATTCGCGGGCCGGCGGTGAGTTCTACTCGTTGATTCTGTTTTCGATGGTCGGCCAGTGCATTATGGTGACGGCCGACGATCTCATCATGGTGTTCATTGGCCTCGAGATCTCGTCCATTGCAACATATGTGATGGCGGGTTTCCTGCGAGACGACCGGCGTAACAATGAATCGGCGCTGAAATATTTTCTCCTTGGTTCGTTTGCGACGGCCTTTCTTTTGTACGGCACGGCTTGGATTTTCGGATTGGTGGGCTCTACGAATTTAGAGGATATTCGAAAGTGGATGCCGGAAAACCAAACGGCGATTATTTCGGTGGCCGTGGCCCTGGTGTTTGTAGGATTGGCTTTCAAGGTGTCGGTGGCTCCGTTTCAGATGTGGGCGCCCGATGTATATCAGGGTGCGCCGGCTCCCGCCAGTGGCTTTATGTCCGCCGGCCCCAAAGCGGCGGCTTTCGCGGTTTTTTTCCGCCTCTTTATGACGTCGTTTCTGCCAATTCATGAACGTTGGGCTTGGTTGATGTGGGGCTGTGCGCTGGGAACAATGTTCGTTGGCAATTTGGGTGCATTGCTGCAAACCAACGTCAAACGTTTGATGGGTTACAGCTCGATTGCCCACGCTGGATACGTAATGGTGGCGCTGACAGCCGCATCCAGTATTGGCGTGTCGGCGGCCATGTTCTATCTGGTTTCATACGCGCTCATGAATATTGGGGCCTTTGCGGTCATTGGCTACGTCGCTTCGCGGCATGAGCGCTTTGTAAGGATTGAAGACTTGGCGGGTTTGGGACGGCGTGAGCCGGCTACTGCGGCACTGCTTTCCATTTTCGTTTTCTCGCTGATTGGCGTGCCGCTCACCGGCGGCTTCTTTGGCAAGTTTTACGTCTTTCAGGCCGCCCTGAATTCTCACCTGGTGTGGCTGACCATTCTTGGACTGGTGAACAGCGCGATTGCGGCTTACTATTACTTGAGAATCATTGTGGCGATTTACATGCGCGAACCGGATGTGGCCACCATGCAACTGGAGGCTCCGCCGTTCAGTCTGCGCCTCGCGATGTGGGTGAGCGCGATTGGCGTATTGGGTCTTGGCCTTTTCCCTTCGGCTCTGTTACAGTTCGCCACCAACTCGGCAGCCACGTTGCGTTGAGCCGCGCCGATGACCGGTTTGCATAAGTAAACCGTAACTTCCATCCTCCTTGCCGCGAACAGATCGATGCGGACGGCATCAAACCCGCATGAGCGAAATCTTTCGAACAAGGTGGAAATTAAAAGATGAAGAGTGTAATTGCTTTACCAGCGATAGCGCTGGCGCTGGGCTTGACGAATGCGGCTTGCGCCGCGGAAGGGGGTGGTCCCGGTCCAGATTCGGCCCACAGCAAGAAGGCGGTCTTCGTGATGACGAATGCCGCGCATCGCAATGAGATCTTGAGCTTCGAGCGCCAGCCCGACGGATCTTTGAAGAAATATGGAACGTTTGGTACCGGCGGCCGAGGTAGCGGCGGCACGACCGATCCGTTAGGCTCCCAAGGCAGCCTTACGCTGAGCGACGATCATTCACTCCTGTTTGCCGTGAACGCGGGAAGTGGCGAGATTTCGTCGTTTTTAGTAGATGGTCCGAAGTTGCTGTTGGTGGATGTGAAGCCCAGTGGCGGGAGCGCCCCTGTGGCGGTTGCCCAGCATGGGAGTTTACTCTACGCATTGAACTTCGCCGGCGATAGCAGCGTGGTGGGTTTCACGATCAATGACGGATCTTTAGAACAGATTTCGGGATCGATCCGTTATCTCACGGCTGCCAACTCCGGCGCCAGTTCGCTGGCGTTCAGCCCAGATGGCAGCTTCCTTCTGGTGACTGAAAAGTTGACGAATAACATAGACGCTTTTCCCGTGAATGCCGATGGCACTTTAGGCACTATGGTGACAACCAAGGATCCGGGCGCGGGCTTATTCGACGTGGCATTTACTCCCGATGGCGCAGTGGTCGCTTTGGAGGCGGGTGCGGGAACGGCCTCTTCCTTCATGATTGGCTCCACAGGCGCTTTGACTCTGCTGGGTGCCGGAGTTCCGACAATGGGCGGTGCCAGTTGCTGGTTCGCCGTCACACCCGACGGCCACTTCATTTACACGTCGAACGCGGGGAGTGCCAACATTTCGGGCTTTTCGGTTAGCGGTGCCGGTTTGTTGACTGCCTTGCCGGGCACAATTGTCGCGACTTATCCGAAGGGCAGCACGAATCTCGACATGGCTATCTCCGGCGATGGCAAGTATTTGTACACCTTGAACTCCGGCACCGGCGCTATCGGCATCCTGGCGATTCAAACTGACGGAACATTGAAGCTTTTCGGCGCGTTGTCGGCGCTGACAGCAGGTTCAGGCGAAAACGGCATCGCGGCTCTTTAGCTTTTTACTAGAAGGCGAGCCACATCGTTCCTCGGTGGCTCGCCATTGATGCGAAGCAAATGGAATGAGATTTCTAAGTTTGCTACGTTTCGATTACTAGCCGAAAGATCTAACCAAAAGATCTCGCGCAATGGAGGGTTGATCCATTGTGATGGCCGCCTGCGGTGCCTAGACTGGGATAGAGGTGCCGCCCCGTTCAACGCGGTCCACGGTTTCCGTAAAGTCCAGGCCGGCAACTGCTTGAGCAGTCGAAGCGCAGCCCGTTCAAGGAATAAAGGCTATCTCCCGCGACAATGGGTTCTCGTCAATCCATGGAAATCGGCAACAGGGCGCTATAGCGCCTCATTGAAAACGCAAGTGCAACGCCGAAATCCACATTAACGATGACAGAGATTACCGGAAAACTCACATTCCAAAGGCTGCCTCTTTTTTTTCCGCTCGCCTGCGTTTTCGCGAATTACGCGCATGCTCAAACCTCTTTCACGTGGGAACAGATCCGAGACAAATTCAAGCAAACGAATCCGACCCTGCTTTCAGACGCGGTGAATATCGATGAAGCGCGAGCGCAAGAAATAACGGCTTACCTTAGGCCGAACCCGAATCTATCGTTATTCGCCGATCAATTCACCGTTTTCAAAACGCCGAACACGCCGTATCGCCCGCTAGCCGGCGTCGACGAAGGGGGCAGCATCAGCTACCTGCATGAGCGCCAACACAAACGGGAATTGCGGCGCGAAGCCGCGCAGGAAGGGACAAGCATTGCCACATCCACACATGCCGATCTGGGGCGGACTCTCTTGTACACGCTGCGCGCAGCATTCGTGAATGCGCTGCAGGCGAAAGCTTTCTTCGAAATTGCGAAACAGGATTTGGCGTATTGGGATAAGGAAATCGCCATTAGCCGGGATCGCTTAAAAGCGGGCGACCTGGCGAAGGTAGATTTGGACCGCATTCTTTTACAGCGCGCCCAATACCAATCGGATTTTGTGAATGCGCAAGTCAATTTGAGGACTGCAAAAATTGCGCTGCTGATGCTGTTGAACGATCGCACGCCGGTGGAGAAGTTCGACGTAACCGGGCCGTATGACTTCAGCAATACCTTGCAGCCGCTTGAGCAGTTTCGTCAAACCGCCATGGATACGCGGCCGGATCTGAAAGCCGCATTTGAGACGGTGGTGCAAGCGAGAACCAACAATAAACTGGCCATCGCGAACGGCACCTCCGATCCTACATTCGGTTTCGATATCGGACGCGATCCCCCACTTCCGAGCTTTATCGGCTTTAACGTGAGTTTCGACCTTCGTATTTTTGACAAGAATCAAGGCGAAAAGCTGCGGACCAAGTTGGATATCGATCGCACTGAGAAGGCCCGAATGGCCGCCGAGGCGCAGGTGCTAAGCGATGTCGATACGGCCTATGCGACCATTGCCAGCACGCTCGACCTACTGAGGCCGTACAAAGAAGAGTACCTGCCGCAATCCGCGGAGGTCCGGGATATCGTGACGTTTTCCTATCAACATGGCGGTGCGTCTTTGCTCGATTTTTTAGACGCGCAGCAGGCATACCGGCAGACCCAGATAGCTTACGTGAACCTGATCCAGTCGTATCTCAGTGCGGCTGGTCAGTTGAACTTAGCGGTTGGACGTGAGGTGATTCAATGATCCTAAGCATACTTAGGAAGCAGAGGCCAATGCAGCGCAATCGCATCGTACTAGTTGGTTCGTTGGTCTTCTGTCTGATTGTGGCGAGTCTTCTCACCAGTTGCAGCAAAAAAGTGGACGCTTCCTCAGCCGATACCGGTCCCCGTCAGGCGGTTGTCGAGCAAGACATGGACGCCAATAACTTCAAGGTGGACCATCCGGATCAATTCCCAGTCGCGACCGCCGGTTCCTACCAATCTACGAGCGACTTGAATGTAACGGGCGTGGTGAATCCAGACGTTTCGCGCCAGCTACCTGTGATCTCGCTTGCTTCCGGCCGGGTGGTTGAGATCGACGCCAAACTGGGAGACTACGTCACCAAGGGGCAGCTTCTGTTTAAGGTCAGGAGCGAGGATATTGCCCAGGCCTTTTCCGATTACCGAAAGGCGGTTAAGAACGAAGAACTCACAAAAGTTCAACTGGACAGGGCGCAACTCTTGTATGACAAGGGCGCTGTGCCTAAGAGTTCAGTGGAGATCGCTCAGAACGCGGAAGAGAATGCCAAGGTGGATGTGGATACGACTACTGAGCATCTCCGGGTGTTGGGATCAGACCTCACTCATCCCACTGGAATCGTCCCGATTTTTGCTCCGGTCTCAGGAGTCATTACCGACCAGCAAATCACGGCTGCGGCGGGTGTGCAGGCACTCTCCGTACCTAATCCCTTTACCATCTCCGATATGACTCACGTCTGGGTGATCTGCGACGTTTACGAAAACGATTTGGCGCAAGTGCACCTCGGTGAGTTCGCCGACATTCACTTGAACGCCTTTCCCGATCAGGTGCTCAAGGCGCGCATCGGCAATATTGGCGAAATCATGGATCCCGGCATTCACACGGCGAAGGTCCGGCTGGAAGTGGGGAATCCGTCTTCCATGATGCGGCTCGGAATGTTTGTAACGGCAACCTTCCACGGCAAGAAGCTGGAGACTCACGCCAGTGTTCCGGCAAGCGCCGTTCTTCACTTGCACGATCGCGACTGGGTCTACTCGCCGGTTGGTTCGGGAGTTTTCAAGCGTATTGAAGTAATCGGCGGCAGCATGCTCCCGGGCGATTTTCAAGAGATTGTTTCCGGTATTGGTCCGGGCACGAGAGTAGTTTCGAATGCCTTGGTCCTGCAAAATACGGTGGAACAGTAGATGCTTCGTGGCGCTGTCGATTTTGCCCTCAACAACCGGTTGCTCATCGTAGCCATCGCATTGCTGCTATTTATATGGGGCGCCATATCGTTTCACCAGCTTCCGGTGGAAGCTTATCCCGACGTGGCTGACAACTACGTGGAGATCATCACACAATGGCCCGGGATCTCGGCCGAGCAGATTGAGCGGCAGGTAACCGTTCCGCTTGAGAACGGCATGAACGGCATACCGCACATGGTTCACTTGCGGTCGTTCTCGCTTTTCGGGCTATCCGATATCAAGCTAATTTTCGACGATGAATCGGATAATGACTGGAATCGCGAGCGCACGCTGGAACGGCTTTCCCAGGTTACTCTTCCGACCGGCGTTCAGCCGCAAATGGGCACCGATTGGAGCCCGGTGGGCCAAATTTACTTTTTCACGCTGCGTAGCACGAATCCGCAGTTTGACCCGATGGAGTTGAAATCCATTGAGGACTGGACCGTTGAAAAAAACTTCAAAGCGGTTCCGAATGTTGTGGATGTGGCCAGCTTTGGCGGGCCGACTCGCGAATATCAAGTGCGCGTGGATCCGGACAAGCTGGTTGCTTACGGTCTGAGCATCGGCGAAGTTGAACAGCAGCTGACGGATAACAACACCAACGGCGGAGGGAGTTTTATCGAAGCGGGATTGCAGCAGATCAACGTCAGCGAAGTCGGATTAGTAGATCGAGTCCACGACATTGAGCAGACCGTGCTCATGGCTAAGAACGGCACGCCTTTGCGGGTGAGAGATATCGCCGTTGTGGCGCAAGGACCGAAGATCCGCCTGGGACAGTTCGCGCGCGCCATCATCAGAAAAGACGGAAAGATCATTGATAACCCGGATGTGGTTTCGGGGATTGTTCTCCTGCGCAAAGGCGCGGACGCCGATACCGCGCTCAAGGGTATTCATGAAAAAGTGAAGGAGTTGAACGACCTGATTCTGCCGCCGGGCGTGAAGGTGGTGCCGTTCCTCGATCGAAGCGACCTCGTTCACTTCACCACGCACACCGTTTTGGACAATCTGACCAAGGGAATTCTTCTAGTGGTGGTGATTTTATTCCTGTTTTTGGGTAATGTTCGCGGGGCTTTAATCGTTGCACTTACCATCCCGTTTGCTTTGCTGTTTGCATCCACTTGCCTGCAACTGAAGGGAATTCCTGCGAACCTGTTGTCGTTGGGAGCCTTGGATTTCGGCATGGTGGTGGACGGTGCGGTTGTTATGATGGAGAACATTGTCCGCCATCTCAGTCATCCCGATCCTCACAACAGAACACCCAAACAAAAAATAGCGGACGCAGCTCACGAAGTGCAACGCCCGGTTTTTTATGCCATCGGGATCATCATCACTGCCTATATTCCCATCTTTACCTTGCAGCGCGTCGAAGGCCGCTTGTTCAGGCCCATGGCTTGGACTGTGGCGTTTGCGTTGTTGGGCGCACTGTTGTTTTCGATGATTATCGCGCCGGTGCTCGCGAGTCTCTTTTTCCCAAAGGGTACGCGTGAGTGGCGCAATCCGGTAATGATCTGGCTCACGAATCGTTACCGGAAAGCGGTGCGCATTGCCATTGAAGCTCGCTATGTGACGGTTGGCGTGGTGGCCGTTTGCATGCTTGGAGCACTTTGGGTTGCCAGCGGCATTGGCTCTGAGTTCCTGCCCCACTTGGATGAAGGCGCGCTTTGGGTGCGCGGCACGCTGGCGCCGAGCACCGGTCCCACCGAAGGCATTCGCGTGGCGGATCAAGTGAGGATTCTGCTGGCTCGTTTTCCTGAAGTCATTCAAACAACCAGTCAGGTGGGCCGACCGGATGATGGCACCGACACGACAGGTTTCTTCAATACCGAATATTTCGTCGACTTGAAACCGAAAGAGGAGTGGCGTCCGGCATTTCACCAGGATAAAGAAGAGTTGATTGCCGCCATGGATAAAGAGGTGGAGAAGATACCGGGAGCGATCTGGAATTTTTCGCAGCCGATTTCCGACAACATGGAGGAAGCGGTTAGCGGAGTGAAGGGCGAACTTGCCACGAAAATCTTTGGCGACGATCTGAAAGTTCTGGAGAAGAAGAGCGATGAAATTGTCGTGGTCCTGCGCAAGGTTCCGGGCATTGCCGATCTTGGCGTATTTCGCGTACTGGGGCAACCGAACCTCAATGTTGTGGTGGATCGCCGGGCGGCCGCGCGTTACCAGATCAATGTTTCCGACGTGCAGGATGCGGTCCAAACCGCAGTAGGCGGTAATGCGCTAACGCAGGTACTGAAAGGCGAGGCCCGTTACGATCTGGTATTGCGCTATCTGCCTACCTACCGAAGCACCAAGGAAGCGATCGAGAATATCCGTCTGCTTTCGCCACCCGGCGAGCGTGTGTCTCTGGCGCAGCTTTGCAATATCAGCGTGGCGGATGGCGCTTCGGAAATCTATAGGGAAGGGAATTCCCGCTATATTGCAATCAAGTACAGCGTCCGTGGCCGCGATCTTGGCGGCGCGGTGGAAGAAGCCATCAAGAGAGTAAACGAACAGGTGAAGCTGCCGCGCGGATATCATCTTGACTGGGAAGGCGAGTACGAGAGCCAAAAACGCGCGCAGGCGCGCCTGATGATTATTGTTCCTTTGACCATTCTTGTGATTTTCATCATCCTCTATACGATGTTCACATCGCTGAAATGGGCCATGCTGATTTTCACCAATGTGATGGTAGCGCCCATTGGCGGAATCCTTGCCTTAATGATTTCGGGCACCAATTTTAGCGTTTCTTCGGGCGTTGGATTTCTAGCGCTTTTCGGCGTGTCTGTGCAGACGGGAGTGATCATGGTGGAGTACATCAACCAGTTGCGCGCGAGAGGGCATAGTGCCGAAGATGCCGCTGTTGAAGGCGCCGTTCTGCGACTGCGGCCTATCATGATGACCATGCTGGTGGCAACTCTCGGGTTGCTGCCGGCTGCTACTTCGCACGGCATCGGATCGGATTCGCAGCGGCCGTTCGCGCTTGTTATAGTCGGAGGTTTAATCGGCGAATTGGTGTTAAGCATTTTCCTGCTGCCGACTCTCTATACCTGGTTTGCACGCGAAAGCGACAAGCTGCCAAAAGCAGAGGCGGAATTCTATGAAGAGTAGGGTTGCGCACTGATGGCTAAATTAGAGACGTTTAAGCGGGTCAAAGAAGTTGGGATCATTCCGGCGATTCGCACTTCGAATCAGGACGATGCTGTAAAGGCAGCAGAGGCGATCAAGAACGGAGGGATTCCGATCATTGAGATATCGCTGGCAACTAAGAATGCTTTGGATGTTTTGGATGCCGTGGCCATGGCGCACAGCCAATCGATGCTGGTGGGCGCGGGGACCGTGGTGGATGCGGAAGGCGTTCGACAGGCGGCACTGGCGGGCGCGCAGTTCATTGTTACTCCCGGTTTCAGCTTGGAAGCGGTGGAAAAGGCAAAAGAGTTCGACATTGCTATTTTCGCGGGGGCGTTGACGCCTACCGAGGTGCAATTGGCTTCGGCCAGCGGGGCCGATGCGGTGAAAGTGTTCCCGTGCTTCGCCGCAGCGGGAACTCGTTATCTCAAAGCTTTGCGCGGGGAATATCCGGCTACCGATTTTATCGCTTCAGGCGGCGTGGGTCTGGATAATTGCGGAGACTACATTCGCGCGGGCGCTTGCGCCATTGGCGTAGGCGGGGAGATCGCGGACTTTGAATCGATGGCGGTGGGAGACTACCGCATCTTCACGGTTCGCGCCAGGCGCCTTCGAGAAGCTGTGCAAAACGCTCGGAGTCTGATGGAGGGCAGCGCTTCCTTTAATGCTCGTGAGCGCCGCTAGTCTTTAATGCAGGATCTCGTCATTCTGAAATTCCTTCAAGGAAGCCGGCGGGCAGTGCTCGCGCGGGCGGGGATACTGATCGCAGTGATCGCAATCCTCGATTGGCATTTCGAGGAAGATATCTCATTCGGGTTTCTCTATCTGTTTCCCATGCTCATGGTGGGCAGTTGCCTTTCGCCTATTCCTATGTCGGCGGTGGCGGCGCTCTGCACCGGACTGACGGAGGCGTTTGATCCTTTCCCTTGGGTGATGACCGTCGGCGTGTCGCGGCTGGTTCTCACGTTTGCGGCGTTCTTCGGCACAGGTTTTTACGGCGTCGTATCCGCGCGCAGCAGGCAGTCTGCCAGTGAACACCTGGTTGAGATGGAACGAGAAGCGGAGTCTCTGCGCAAGACAGAAGAGCAGTTGGATTTTCTCATCTCGAGCAGCCCGGCCGCTATCTTCACTCTCGATGCCGGGGGCCACGTTCAGCTTGCCAACGAGGCCGCCCACCAGCTGCTCGGAATCGAGAGGGGTAAACTCCAGGGGCTGGCGATCGGCCAGTTCTTTCCTTCGTTAGCCAGCGTTCCACCTTCGCAGGAAGCTCCCTTCTTTCACACGGAGATGGAGTGCCGCGGCCGACGCCAAGATGGGGAAATGTTCTTAGCACATATCTGGTTCTCTACCTACCGCACGATGTCGGGGCCGCGTTTGGCCGCAGTTGTATTCGACGCCTCCGACGAATTGAGGGACCGTGCGGAGTTCAACCTGCAGCAAATTCTGAGTGGATCAAAAGTCCTGGTGGGCGCATTGTGCCATGAGATTCGCAACATATGCGGAGCGATCGCGGTGGTGCACTCAAAGCTGACGCGCGACGGACGGCTGGCGGTAAATGAAGATTTTAGCGCGCTGGGTACATTGGTAAAAGGGCTGGAAAAGATGGCGGGGCTTGAACTGCGGCAAACGACGAAATCGGCTGCCGAAAGCGTGGACCTCGGTTCCGTTCTGGATGAACTACGGATTGTGATTGAAGGGTCTTTTCACGAGTGCGGGATTGGCATTCGTTGGGAGCAACCGGCGTCGCTGCCGCGCGTTTGGGCCGACCGGCAAGCCCTGCTGCAGGTGTTTCTAAACATAGCGAAGAATAGCCAGCGGGCGATGGAAGGGCGGGTGCGCAAGGAGTTCGTTGTGCAAGCCGCGACTGACTCGAATTCGGTGGCGGTGCGGTTCATCGATAGCGGACCGGGTGTAGCGAACCCGCAGCGGCTCTTTGCTCCATTTCAACCGGGTGCGCAGGCGTCGGGGTTGGGGTTATATCTTTCGCGTACCTTCGTGCGCGCGTTCCGCGGCGATATCGAATACGAACCACAGCCGGAGGGTAGTTGTTTCGCGGTAATCCTCTCGCTCGCGGGCAATCATCAGTCGCGATTTGGGTGAGAGGTCAATGGCGAAGATTCGACTTCTTTTGCTCGACGATCACACCTTGTTTCGGGTCATGCTCGGGCGCCTGCTGGATACGGATTCGGATTTTCAGGTGATCGCCGACTGTTCCTCGATACCGGAGGCTCTCGATACTCTGGCGCGCGAGAGGGTGGATCTGATTCTGCTGGACTACGATCTCGGCAATAAAGAAACGGGATTCCATTTCATCCGGCAGGCGCGCGATGCCGGCTATGCGGGGCGGGTTTTCATCGTTACAGCCGGGATGAACGATGCGGATTACGTGGCCGCACTCGGGCAGGGCGTGTGCGGCATTTTTCTGAAGCATAGCCCTCCCGAGCTATTAGTGGAAGCTATCCACAAAGTCATGGCCGGCCAGACATGGATCGATCAGCGTTGCATTCAAGCGTTGGTCCAAGCGCTGGCGAGCGACGGCGGAGAGACGCGCCAAAATGAACTGACTGAGAGGGAGCGGCAGGTACTCAAAGGAGTGTTTGCGGGTTTGAGTAACAAAGAGATTGGGAGTCAGTTGAAAATCTCCGAAGCTTCGGTGAAATCGGCATTGCAGCAACTCTTTATAAAAACCGGGGTGCGAACACGCAGTCAATTGGTGCGAGTGGCTTTGGAAGAATATGGGGCTGTGTGGGGTCTACGGTCATAGCACGAACGCAGGCGGAAGCGCCTGCGCCACCAGCCCAATGATCGAGCAGTGCTCGAATTGCACTATATTGAGGGCTACAAGGTGCAAGGGCTTACGGCCCTGAAACATGCTTCACAACGTCGGGCTTCCCGAATTCGAGATGCAGCCTGATGGAAGAGATCCAGACCGGTCCACGCTGCTGGTTATAGGCGGGATTGGCCACATGCTGGAGATCGAAACTTGCGAAGAAGCCGTGGAACAAACGGGCGTTGTAGTAGGACTCCCAAATGTACTCGGGCCCATATTCCAGGCGACCATCGCCAATGAGAAAATCGTGACCTCCGTCCGCGAGATAGAGCGCGTGAACGCCGGAGAGTCCACTGACTGTGAGTTCGGTAGCGACTGTGTCAGTGGGCCGGCGCCAGTGGGAACCTCCGACTGAGACACCGCCGGTGGCTAAGCGGTCAATCGCGGTGAATGCGAAACTCTCCGTTTTGCCGTCATTCCAGCCGAGACGGCCGAAGACACCGATGTCTTTGGCGATCTCCTGGTCCAGGTTCACAGCGAAGCCGTATTTCAGAGTGCCGTTGCGGCGTGTGGCAGTGACATCCGGTACACCGCCGTTTTGTTGCGCCAGACGAATGGCTGCGGCGTAGTTGCCGGCGTCGGCATGGTTTTCATAATTCAGTAGCCGGATGGTACCGGCGCGCTTTTTGAGGGTGTAGCGGCGTTCTCCTTCGAAAACATCGCCGCGATTCACTAAGATTCTACGGTCGAGATGCGAGCCATTGGCGACCTTTGGCATGGCGGCACTGGCATAGCGGAAAGACCAGTTGCGAGTATGGAACTCATGCGCCCAGCCCCAGGTGTAGCCGCGAACGTCGGCTGCGTAATCCCACGCGCCGTTGTACATCACGGCCCAGCCCATGAACTGAGTCCGGGGATCGTGCGAATATTTGTTGTCGTCGAAGAAATCGGTTAGGGTGAAGCGTCCGGCTGTGATGGTATAGCGGACGACGGGACGCTCGCCCGCGAGTTGATTTTCGTCGCTCTCGACGTGCTCGGTTTCGCTGCCGAAACCAAAATCGTGCGAGATATACAAGCGCGCCAAGTAAGGTTTGGGAGTCGCGGTTTCCACGCGCGGTAACTCGCCGTTTGAAGAATTTGCGAGGCCGTTCACGCCACTGAAGCCGCGACCGCCGGCGATTTCCGGATTGAAGTAGAGTTGGGTGTTGTCACTGAGGCGCAGGCCGAAGAAGAGAGTTGTGGTGAGCGATACGTCGCGCTCCGGGTAGTCTTGCAGGCTAAAAGGGCCGGCATAGGGCGAATGAAAGGTGCCGTGGTATTGACCGATGGATGTGGCCTGATAGAACAGATTCCACCACTCCATTTCGGCCGGGTCGCCCGGCGCGGGGCTGTTTTGGGAGGTGGGAGTTGGTGTGGGAGGTTGCTCTTGGGCCAGGAGCGGGAGAGCGAAAGTCAGCAGGGCCGTGATTACGCAAGCGAGAGTCTGGAGAAAGTTTTGCGGCGGGAGGAAAGAGGCGGTTTCAAGGGATTTTTTTGCGCCTATAAAAATAAAGAAGGCAGAGACGAAAAAAAATGGCAGTTTCGGGCGAGTGACGAGGGGTTTTTTCCCGCGCGGAGTGAGGGCGCGACCTTCGCGAGACTGCGGCACATTTGCGGGCGTGAGACAGAGCGTATTCATGGGTTGTTTAAAAGTCCTTCACGCCGTTAGAGTAGATCCGCGCAAGTAGGAAATGAGAATAGAAACGATCCAACTCATTAAAAAGAAAGGCGGATAATTTTTCTGGCTTGTTTGTGACCAACTTTAGGGTATACCCGCCGGGGTATTCTTGTAAAGGGGCCGCGCCGTTTTTTATGGCTCATACGATAGAAGAGAAAAAGAAACTGCTCAATCGGGTTCGACGCATTCGGGGGCAGGTGGAAGCGATTGAGCGAGCGTTGGATCAAGAGGCGGAGTGCTCCGACATTCTGCATACGATTTCCGCCTGCCGGGGCGCGATGGATGCATTGATGGCGGAAGTGATTGAAGGCCATATTCGCTTTCACGTGCTGGACCCGGCGACGACGCCGACAGACGATCAGGCGCAAGCGGCGGACGATTTGATTTATGCGTTGAGGGCGTATTTGAAGTAGCTGCGCAGAACGAATGGGAGGGCTAGCGGCCGGCCGGTTGAGATAAAGTAATCCCGTGAACCCGAGAATCAATGTCCGAAACTTACCGAGTCCGCAACGGTGGGGGAGCGCTCAGCCCGGGATGTCATGGCACCATGTCATTCCGTTCGCGGTTTTGCGTGGCGTGTGGAACCGACTGGTAGATCAGCACATTGCGACGCAGCTGCCTGAGGCGCGCGTAGCGATACGTCAGTACCTTCAGCTCTGCGATGCCACGCTTCCCAAGCTTGATCAGATGCTCGACAGGATGCGCGCGGAGAATACCGATTACAGACGCGCTGGTCACCATGATTTGCGGCCGCTCGATATCGCCGAGACGAATCAATTAGCGACGGCGGCTACTTGGCCCGCGTGGAACGCAGTTGAGGGACCAAAAGAGAGGAGTGACGATCCGGAAGACCGCTACCTGGATCGATTCACAGCCGGGTTAACGGCAGAAGAAGCCGCGCGATTGACTGCGGTGGAGGGGCTTTTGGGTCATTTTGAGTCGTTTATTGGCGCTGGTCCGGCGCCTGGAGCGGCGAGCTTGCGTAATCTTGCCCAGTCGGCATCCGCAGCCCGACTGAGTGTCTGTTGCGATCTGCCGATTCGCTATCGGCCTGAAATGTGGCTACAGGAGAGCCCGGGTCGTTGGCGAAAACGGCGCGATGGCGAGGTGTACAAGGCTGGAGGTTGATAACGTGGCCGCTCCGTTGAAAAACCGGCAGGAACACCACTTATCGTTACCGCTCCTTCGCAGTCGCGGCTCGGCTAGCGGTCGTGCGTTGTAATGGAGGGTTTTCATTATCATTGGTGGGCCGCAGGTCCATGGGCGCTCCTCCGCATTCGGCTAGGGTTGTGGGTTGTCGCGTGGTACGCGGCCAGGAGGCCGGGCGGCCGCGCATGGCGCCGCCCCACAAACTTAGCTGTCGAGTGTAGACTGAGGGATTTCTTCCTCTGCGGCGTAGAGGCGCTCTTCGTTGGCGTCGTATTCGAATAACTGCGCATAGCGGCCCCAGTCGACGAGAGTTTCGAATTGGCGTTCGGCTTCGGAGGCTGAGAAATGCTCGTCGAGAATGTCGAGCAAGAATTCCTTGCTGATGCGGCCGTTCTTTTTCTGACTCAATGCCTCGGTGACAGTGGTGACAAAAGGGACATTCGTGACCAACTGCTCTTTAAAAATCTCATGACTCCGATGCACGTCCGCCGTGGCGAATTCTTTGCCGGCATCGGTGATCGTCACATCGCCCTGCACGACATCGGCAAAGCGCAACAGGGAAGAGGCATCGACGGCGGGGAGCAGGTCGTCAACCTCCAGACGGAGGCTCTCGGCCAGCTTGGGCAGGTCTTCGCGACCGCCGCGGTCATTCACAATTTCAAGCAGACCGCTGATTCCGCCGACGCGGGCGTGGGGCAGCATGGGGAAACGGGCCGATTGCTTTTGCTGAGGGAGCGCAGCGACCGGGGCCTGGGGATTTGTCATCACGGTGTAGATGTAATCGACCAATGAGACAAAACGGGGCGCTTTCTTGTCGCGCGGCCTGGGCATCTCGACTTGCACTTCGCCGCGAACGCAGCCTGGATTCGCTCCGAGGACGACAATTCGATCCGCCAACAGGACGGCCTCTTCAATGTTGTGCGTGACGATGAGGATGCTTTTGGCGGGAAAGGCGCTGCGCTCCCACATATCGCTGATTTCGCCGCGCAGATTCTCGGCGGTGAGAACGTCGAGCGCGCTGAATGGCTCGTCCATCATCAATACGTCCGGTTTCATGACAAACGCGCGCGCAAAACCGACACGCTGACGCATGCCGCCCGACAGTTCCTTTGGATAAGCGCCTTCGAAGCCCTCGAGGCCGACCATGCTTAAGGCCACGGTCGCTTCTTTCTCACAAATCTCCTTGGAGACTCCGCGGGCGAAAAGGCCCAGTTCGGCGTTCTCTTGCACGGTGAGCCAGGGCAGCAGCGCGAAGCTTTGAAACACCATGGCGACCTGCGAGTTGGGACCTACCAGCGGCGCGCCGTTGACCAGAACGCGCCCGTGACTGGGTTGAATGAGACCAGCGAGAATGCGCAGAAGCGTGCTCTTGCCGGAGCCACTGCGTCCGAGCAGCGCCACCACTTCGCCGGGAGCGATCTTGAGAGTCACTTCTTCGAGTACTGTCTGTTCGCCTCCCGCCGGGAGGGGAAAGCTCTTGGCAATGTGTTCGGCTGTTAAGAGGCTTGACGTTTGTTCCATAGAAATCATCCGAGCCGATACTTGGTTTCGGCTAAGTCGTAGAGAGGCCGCCAGACCAGGCGATTTAAGCCAACAACGAATACGCTCATGAGTCCGACTCCCAGAACGATTCTCGGCCAATCTCCTTTGCCGGTAGCTTCGGCGATATAGGCGCCGAGTCCGTTCGCCTTCAAAGTTGTATTGCCCCAGGAAACCAGCTCGGAAACAATGCTGGCGTTCCAAGCGCCGCCGGACGCGGTAATGGCGCCGGTGACCCACGAACCGAAAACGCCTGGGCCAATGAGCGCCTGCCAAGCGCGAGTGCAGCGAAGGCCGATGCTGGCGGCCATTTCACGGAGATCGTTGGGAATGCTTTGGGCGCCGCCGATCACATTGAACAAAAGGTACCACTGCGCTCCCAGAGCCATGAGTAACATGCTGCCCCAATTGAGATTAACGCCGAGCCTGATAAAGCCGAGAGTGGCGAATGGGAACAGAAAATTGGCAGGAAAGGAAGCAAAAATCTGCACAATGGGCTGGGAGATGCGGGCGAGTTTCGGACTGAATCCGATGGCAACTCCGATAGGAGTCCAGACAAGGGTGCTGAAAATCAAGAGGGCGATGACGCGGCCTCCCGTCAAGAGACCCAAGAACGCCGCATGCCCCACCTCGGCGATACCTACTTCCGCGAAGACGAAACGAACGGCGGCTACCAAGAGGGCCGCCGTAGTTAACAGAAGAACGGAGTTGTAAACGATGTCACCGTATTTGGAAGCGCTGGCGCGATGAATCCTAGATGGGACAGCGGTCGCTTTTGCTAACGATTGATCGAGCCAGCGCATAAGCGGCTGGACTAGTCGGCCGGCGTAGCGGGGCAACTCAGCCGAGCGCCAAAGATCGACCAGCCATGAGGTGCGCTCTTCGCCGGCACTCAGCTCCAGCTTGTAGCGGTCGGCCACGGTCACCAGCGGTTTCCAGAAGAACTGATCAATGAGCAAGATCAGAATCACCATGGTGGCGATGGCCCAAGCGAGCGCGCGGAGGTCTCGAGCGGCGACGGCGGCGGCTACATAGGAGCCAATTCCAGGCAAAGTGTACTGACGATTGAGAACACTGATGGCTTCGCTGGCTGCGAGAAAGAACCAGCCGCCGCCAAAGCTCATCATGCCGTTCCAGACCAGGCCGATAGCGGAAGCCGGTAACTCTAAGCGCGTGAAGCGCTCCCACTTGGATAAGCGGTAGAGGGTGGCCATCTCATCCAGCTCACAGGGAAGGGAACGGAGCGATTGATAGAGCGAGAAGGTCATATTCCATGCCTGGCCGGTAAAGATGGCAAAGACAGAGGCGGCTTCCAGACCGAGAAGACTACCGCGAAATAAGGCGATGAAGGCGGTGACGGTGACAGAAAGAAAGCCCAGCACCGGAATGGATTGCAGGATATCGAGCAAGGGTACGAGCAAACGCTCGGCGCGGCGGCTGCGCGCGGCAGAATAGCCGTAGACAAAAGTGAAGACAGTGGAAAGAGCTAAAGCAATGAACATGCGGAGCGTGGAGCGGGCCGCATAATCCGGGAGATTGCGAGGGTCGAGACTGACAGCGGGAATGATATCGGGTGGACTGAACTTAACGAGCGATTGCGCTCCGACGCGCGAGGCCACATAGAGAAGGGTCAAAACTCCCAGGCCAATCGCAACGTCCGCCAATCCTAGGGACGGACGCTTGGCATCGGCCTGGGGCGAAAAAGCGAGAAACGTGCGTGGTATGTGGAATGGCATGAGGGCGCGGTCAGTGAATCCTGCGGAGCGCCGCTTCTTCTCGGCGGATGACGTCGTTTGGGAGAGCCAGATAACCAAGAGCTGCCGCTTGCCGTTGACCTGGGCCCAAAATCCATTCCAGAAAGTTAGTGATGGCCTGCCTTTTTGCATCTGGCGCAATGTTCGCGGGGACAATCAGCCAGGTAAAAGACGAAATCGGATAAGCATCTCTGCCGGGAGGATCGACTATGGAGATCTTGAAATTATCGCCGGCGCCGACAGACTGATTGGCGGCAAGGGCTATGCCCTCCAAGCTGGCGGCGACGAAATCGCCATTGCGGTTCTGCACTTTGGCAAAGCTCAGATGGTTCTGCAGAGCGTAGATAAACTCGACGTAGCCGATTGATCCACCTAACTCCTTTACGAGCTTGGCTACTCCGTCGTTACCCGTTGCACCGCGGCCAACGGGCCATTTGGGGGTCAAACTAGCGCCTATTTGAGCCTGCCACTGGGGACTCGTCTTCGAAAGGTAGTCTGTCCACGCATAGCTGGTGCCACTGCCGTCGGTGCGATGAACAACGACGATATCCAAATCGGGCAGGTGGACCCCGCGATTGGCTTCCCGCAATACAGGATCGTTCCATTTGGTGATTGTTCCGAGATAGATACCAGCGAGCGCTTGGGGCGTTAATGAAAGGCTGTTTGGGAGGCCGGGGAGGTTGACGATGGGGACCACTGCGCCGACGACGGAGGGAAAAAGCAGATAGTCGGCTTGTTCGTTTGGAGCAAGATCGCGAATGACCTCAGGGCTATCGGAGGCTCCGAAATCGATTTCTTGAGAGAGTAGCTTCTGGATGCCTGCTTCCGAGCCGATAGGCTGGTAGGTGATGTCGACCAGCGGATTGGCGCGCCTATAATTCGTCAGCCATTTCGAATAGACCGGATAGGGAAAAGTGGCGCCCGCGCCTTTCAGCACGATGGCCGGTTGAGGAAGCGGCGCACTTTCGAAAGGGAGATCGCCCTGGTCCCATGCTTCCGCTAGATGTTTGGCAATGCGCTTAGCGAGGTCTTTAGGAACGTCTTCAGCGCCGACGCCAGGCGTGGCCAAGTACGACCAAAGCGTCTCGCCTTTTTTGTCCCTTAGCTCGACAGAGAGATAGCCATCATAGACGGGTGTTCCGTCGGAGGGGAGGCGACCGGAGCGAGGGTTGAGACTGCGGTAGCCTTTGACCCAGATGCCACCGCCGCCGCCCAAGATTACGTCGGCATCCGATTCGGCCGTCACCACTGAAAGTGAATGGATTTTGCGCAGTTCAGCCACTACTTCCTCGCGGAGTTTGGGCGAGCCGGATTCGGTAGTGAATGGTTCAACGTAGAGACGCTTGACGCGGGACGCGGTTGCGATGGCGGCGCAGGCAAGGATGAAAGTGTTAATAAGCCGCAGGCGGAAGCGCCCGCGCCACCAAAGACTGATTGGCTGAGTCATGTATGCGTGATCTTCCATAGTGCTCATATCGCTTTAATGTGACAAAGCGATGAATATCGAGCGTGCTGAGACAAGGATTGTTGACAGCAGCTTGAGCGGTGCCTAACCATAGTAGGACATTGCGATTTATTCTTATTTTTCTGCTGGTTGTAGGCAGGTCTGCGTTCGCTCAAACGGACGATCCAGAACCGTTCTGGAATCGGTTTTGGGTTTCCATGCAGGCGAACTTTATTCGTCAGGAGCATCCGACATTTTATGCGGAATATTCGGGCCGCAACAGCTTCCTGCCGGCCGGGGAGCATGCAACGTCGCGGATAGAAACTCTTTACACCGGGTTTCAGATCACCAACCGGCTTGAAATTCTGGCCGATGTGGAGAGTGCTGGGGGGGCCGGATTGAGCAATGCGCTAGGCATCGCAGGGTTCACCAACGTTGACGTGGTGCGTAATCCGACGCTTGGCGAAGCGCCCTATATTTCGCGAGTGATGCTGCATTACACGATTCCGCTGAGCAAAGAGACGACCGAGGCCACGCGCAATCCTCTGGCGCTTGCCTCGACGGTTCCGGTGAGACGACTGGAGTTCCGCCTGGGGAAGATGAGCACGGTAGATTTCTTCGATCTCAACGCGATTGGCAGCGACAGCCACTTGCAGTTTATGAATTGGGCGATTGTCAACAATGGTGCCTATGACTATGCTGCCGACACGCGCGGCTACACGTATGGGCTGGTGGCGGAATATTATGACAAGGCATGGGCGGCGCGTTTTGGCGAGATGCTGATGCCGACGGTGGCCAATGGCATAACGCTCGATTGGGATATTGCGCGGGCGCGCGGGGAAAATTTCGAATTCGAGTATCACACGGCGTGGCTCGCGAAGCGGGCGAGTGTGGTGCGGGCGCTCGCCTTTGTCAATCATGCGAATATGGGGAGCTATCAGCAGGCCATCGACAGCTATCTTTCGGGCAAAGACGCGGTTCCGGATATCACTCTCTCGCGTAAACAAGGGAGGTTGAAATATGGCTTTGGGTTAAACGTGGAGCAGGAACTCAGTCCGTTATGGCGAGCCTTTGGGCGTCTTGGCTGGAATGATGGCGCTAAGGAATCGTTCGCGTATACGGAGATCGATCAGACGGCTTCTATGGGAAGCGATTTTCGCGGAAGACCGTGGCATCGTTCGCAAGACAAGGTGGGCGCGGCTTTTGTGGTGAATGGGATCTCGGCGGATCACCGAAGGTATTTGGCCCTGGGAGGGTTGGGCTTTATTTTGGGAGATGGCGGGCTGACCTACGGTTTAGAAAAGATTTCTGAGACTTACTATACGGCGCACATTTGGCGAGGGATCTACTTTGCGACGGATTACCAGCATGTGACGAATCCCGGGTATAACGAGGTGCGGGGGCCGGTGGATGTTGTGAGCTTCCGGATCCATGTGGAAGACGCGATTCCGTTTGAGAAGTTTGGGAGGAGGAATTGAGGGGGGCGGGGCGCCCATGCGGTCTGGCTCAAATTGTTCGATCTGTTCCAACAGGGGTTAATATCGTCGCCTTGTTGATCGCAGACGCCATTTCTTGGTGCATTTGGGTTTCGCCGCTGCCCTGAAAGTAATACTTCGAGAATGCAGCCTCAATCGAGGCGCATATGTCGCTCAAGGACTCGTCTTGGTAGGCTCCGTGGTAATTATCACGAAACCAATCCTCGAAATCATCGAGAGAGATTCGGCCATTCTCGTACGCATAAACTTGTTGCGAAGGATCAGCAAGGCTAAGCATAGAAACGCCCATGTTCTCCATCAACATTACGCGTTTGCCCGGAACATATGTGTCGAATTTTTCAGGAAAAAGAGATTCCCGGCTGAAAATCAGTCGAGTCCGCTTCCTGGCGGTCGCGGCTCCGCAAGGGGTGCGGGGCCATGGGACTCCGTTGAAAACGTGAGAGCTCCTGATTTGGAGGAGTTCAGATTGAGGGTTTGCGCGCGAGCAGAGAATCGTTGGCCGGAAGTTCGTGCGCACGGTTTTTGGGGCGCTGACGCTTCCGGCTCGGAGTCGGAGGCAAAGCCCAGCCTACGGCGAAGAATCGGTGAATTCGGAGGGAGGATGGTTGCGGGAGACAGAAACTCGCGGGACTTCGAAAGATCGTTACAGCTCCTTCGCAGTCGCGAGCCCTCTCCACGGGCCCGTCAGTAAATATGGCCCAAGCCAAGAGTTAGAGTCAGGTCGCGCCAGTGCCCGGATTTTGGCGTTGATTCAGTTTCACAACGCTAGTTGATCTTTGTACAGCATGTCCTTCAATGAGAACTTCGCTTTCAAGGAAGCGCGGCCGACTCTTGTCATGAAAATGACATCCTTATCTTCGACCGTGATCGGGTTTCCAGCACGCGGGAAGCTAAATCGCCAAGTGCCGCCGTCGACATCTTCCGTGAAATCGGCATGATCGGGCGAAATGGGGTCTTTTCCTTTGCGGTCGAGCGAAGTGTATTGCTTAATCATTCCCGACATGCGCTCCGCACGGTCGTTATCTTCGTCGTTTGCGTTGCTCTGCCTGGCGGGCAACCCGGTCACGCTGACGACGTAGGATTGAGCCGCTTCAGCGGGCGCGGGTTTTTTCTCGGCCGCCGTTACGGGCGCGGCGCTTTCCCAGCGCACCAGCGCGTGTACATTTTGCGAGCCACCACCCCATCCGCCGCCGTCTTGCCCCTGACCCACGCCGCCTCCACCCATACCTCGACCGCCGCCCATCCCCCCGCCCATGCCGCCACCAGCACCGCCCATACCGCCGCCGGATCTACCCATGCCACCGCCGCCGGGCATACCCATGCGGCCTTGGTTGCCCTGGGATTCGATGGACGCTTGTTTCGCCCAGGGCGAGTGGTTCAAGATTTGGGTGGTTTCTTTATCGGTCCATTGAGCGGGGTCTTTGGAATTCCAGAAATCGTCGTGCGACGAAGCTAGCGCGTTTCGCAGCAAGGGCGGCGCTACCACCGCGAATTTGAGAATATTGCGCCGGGTCAACATCATCTCTCCTCTGCGCTGCTCATAGACAGCGTGGTTCAGATGGGTTAGGCGTGCCCTGTTGCCAGTGGGTTACACGAAAAACTCCCCGGTTTGGCGGCGCGAAAGACCGTCAGGTCCCATAACGCCTGAGACCCAACTTTTGCGGCCGGTAGTCTCAGTTGTAACGCTACATAGGCGTAAAACCGCAGGCGGAACCGCCTGGTAGAGTCGAGGATGGGCGCGGTGCTGACCGGTAAGGCTAGCCCGTTTCCCATCCCGCTCATCAAACCGGACGTGCGGATTTCCCGCATCCGGCTTTCCGACTGGTTTCAGCGCAGACTCACGAGCGGGCGTCACGCCAGCGGTCCTCGGAGCCGGAACACGCCCAGAGCGCCGAAAGTCCGCTCCATCGAAAACTGCCG
>Ga0302326_10004720_pt1 | contig 31371 bp, 27 predicted proteins | sample Palsa_T0_3_FD_202264 | JGI IMG/M metagenome (GOLD analysis project Ga0302326, IMG submission 202264) | Peat permafrost microbial communities from Stordalen Mire near Abisko, Sweden - Palsa_T0_3 | ecosystem: Environmental > Terrestrial > Soil > Palsa > Peat permafrost | place: Sweden: Abisko...
CACCCGCCGCGCTTACGTAGGTAAACCGAACCGCTTGTCCTCGTAGCGATTCGATCGTCTCGGCTTTCCACACGTGCTTATCGAAGCCACGAAGGCCACCATGCAGGCTGTTCGGACCATCGTTCTTCGGCAACTGGTAACTTCCACCATCCAGACTGAAGCGGCCATTGGCGATGCGATTGGCGTACCGTCCGACTGTCGCGCCAAAATAAGACACACCAGCCAGGTAGGGATCAAGCGTGTCAAAGCCAAGTACGATGTTCTTGAAAAGCCCCGCGCGATCCGGCGTCTTAAGCGACACTATCGTCGCCCCGTAAGTCATAATCCTGGCTTCGGCGCCGTGGACATTGGTCAACGTGTAAATTTCCACGGTCTGGTCTCCGACGCGGCCGAAATAGGTCTTTTCGATCGGCCGATGTACCTTTTTTTCGGACGCCGGCGCGGCGTGAGCAAACACACCGGCGGCTGCCATGCAGACAGCAATCAGCAACATCGAGGAGACTGTGTGTGCCCGCACTTTTCTGCAATCCAATGGGTGGTATTAAATCAGACAAATTGGCGGGCAGCCAGCTGGGTGCCCCAAATTGGCGCGGTCTTGCCAAGCCGGAGCCCCTGTGGCAATTTGTCTGAGTAAACATGAGAACGGACTGGCCCGCCACGCATTCTCGCGCTCATTGCGCTGTGTCGGTAAGTTCACGGGAGCGGCCGGAGGCGGCAACGTGATCGGATATTCAGCATGAGTTCGACCCGTTCACCTCGCCTGCGATCCAGGGCATGGTTTGACGATCCGGACAATGCCGACATGACGGCGCTATATCTAGAGCGCTACATGAATTTCGGTCTCACACTCGATGAACTTCAGTCGGGCAGGCCAATCGTCGGCATCGCACAGACCGGATCCGATCTTTCGCCATGCAATCGCCATCACCTGGTGCTGGCCACGCGAGTGAGGGAGGGTATACGCGACGCAGGCGGCGTTCCGATTGAATTTCCCGTGCACCCGATTCAGGAAACCGGCAAGCGCCCCACAGCCGGCCTTGATCGCAATCTGGCCTATATGGGACTGGTTGAGGTTCTCTATGGCTATCCCATCGATGGCGTGGTTCTGACCACCGGGTGCGACAAGACTACGCCCGCATGCCTGATGGCCGCCGCCACAGTCGATATACCTGCGATTTCGCTGTCGGTAGGTCCGATGATAAGTGCTTGGTTGGGAGGAAGGCGCATCGGATCCGGAACCGTCGTATGGAAAGCACGCGAGCGCTTCGCGACCGGCGAAATCGATCGCGCGCAATTCATCAAGTTAGTGGCCTCTGCGGCGCCTTCTACGGGCTATTGCAACACCATGGGCACGGCGACAACCATGAACAGCCTGGCGGAGGTACTTGGCATGTCGCTGCCGGGCTCTGCGGCCATCCCCGCGCCGCACCGCGATCGGCAGGAATGCGCTTACGAAACCGGTCGCCGGATCGTGGAGATGATTCACGCCGATCGGAAACCGTCAGACATTCTCACACGTGAAGCATTCATCAATGCGATCCGCGTAAATTCGGCTCTCGGCGGCTCCACGAACGCACCAATGCATCTGATCGCTCTGGCACGGCATATCGGCGTGCAGCTTTGCATCGACGATTGGCAGACCTATGGCTACGATGTCCCGCTGCTGGTGAATCTACAGCCTGCGGGCGAATTCCTGGGCGAAGACTTTCATCGTGCCGGCGGCGTTCCGGCGGTGGTGGCCCAGCTGCTGGAACGGGGTCTCATTTTCGATAAGGCGTTGACCGCCAATGGACGGTCCATCGGGGAAAACTGCGCCGGCGCCGAAATTCTGGATGAGGCGGTGATCCGCCCATTCGGGCGTCCGCTCACCCAAAAGGCCGGCTTCCTAGTGATGCGTGGAAATCTGTTCGAATCTGCAATCATGAAGACCAGCGTGATCTCGAAGGAATTCCGCGATCGCTATCTATCAAATCCGAACGACCCCGATGCCTTCGAAGGTCGCGCGATCGTGTTCGACGGGCCTGAGGATTATCACGCCCGCATAGACGATCCGACGCTGGACATCGATGAACACTGTGTGCTTTTTATGCGCGGCACGGGTGCCATCGGCTATCCAGGCGGCGCCGAGGTGGTGAACATGCGTGCCCCGATTCGACTCATTGCTAACGGCGTGCACGCATTGCCCTGCATTGGCGATGGGCGGCAGTCCGGAACGTCGGACTCGCCGTCGATACTGAATGCTTCGCCCGAGGCGGCGGTTGGCGGCGGTCTAGCCGTCCTAAAAACAGGAGATCGAATCCGTGTCGATATGCACAAAGGCACTGTAAATGTCTTGCTCTCCGACGTTGAGTTGCGGAAACGAGGCCAGGAACTCGATGCCGCCGGCGGCTACGCGTACCCTGAAAGTCAGACGCCGTGGCAGGAGATGCAGCGCGGCGTCGTAGGCCAGATCGAAACCGGTTCGGTGCTCGAAACGGCTGTGAAATATCAGCGCATCGCACGCACGAAGGGTATTCCCCGCCACAATCATTAGTCTCGGCTGCGCTGCAGTAATATAGGGCGGCGCCGCCAAGGCGCACGTGGGCGGTGAGTATTTGACTAAATTCGCATGTTTTGCCCTTCCCGCAGCTCACGATCACGACTATTTGTCTTGCCGCAACCGGCGGCTTAAAGTGTCGGTTAAAAGGGGGAGCTATGCTTTCGGGCTGGCTACTATCGTTATTGGCGCTGGGGTATCTCGGCTGCCTGTTCGGGATCGCCTTCTACGGCGACCGGCACAGGCTCTATACCAATCATCGGCGTTTGCGCCCCTACATCTACGGGCTAGCGCTGGGCGTGTACTGCACGTCCTGGACATTCTTTGGTGCCGTCGGCAGCGCTCTACGTGAGGGTTGGGCGTATCTGCCGATTTATCTCGGACCGGCGTTGATGTTCTTGTTCGCTTTGCCATTCATGGAGCGACTGGTCGAAGTCGGCCGCGCACATAAAGTCAGTTCGATCGCTGATTTTATCGCCTCACGTTTCGGCAAGAGCCGGGCCCTTGCCGTGCTAGTGACGGTGATCGCATTTGCTGCGGCCATTCCCTATATAGCGCTGCAATACAAAGCGGTCGCGGCGAGTATCGATGTCCTGACAACAGTCCCGGCCGGACATGCGCCGTGGTATCGGGATATAGCACTTGCGGTCGCGCTGATTATGGCGCTTTTTGCGGTGCTGTTTGGTGCCAGACGCGTGGATGCCACCCGGCATCGCGAGGGTCTGATGGTGGCGATCGCCTTTGAATCGCTGCTCAAGCTGCTGGCATTCGTCGCCGTAGGTGTCTTTGCCTGCTTGCAACTAAGAGGCCATACGTGGGTATTGCCAACGCGGCTGGCCACCGGGGCGAGTCTGTTCAACGGCAATGAACTGATAAGCACGGTGCTCGCGGCAGCAGCTATATTCTGTCTGCCGCGGCAATTTCAGGTCGGTGTCGTCGAGTGCGCACGCACCTCGGATCTGAAACTCGCCCGCTGGCTATTGCCTACATACCTTGGCTTGTTCTCGATCGTGGTGATACCGGTGGTGGCACTGGGCACTCTCAATGGCCTGTCGCTGCGAACAGCAGCGGACTCGCTGATTCTGACTCTTCCGATGAGCTACGGAGTATCCTGGATCGCGGTGTTGGTGTTTCTGGGCGGCCTCTCTGCGGCAACAGCCATGGTGGTCGTAGCCAGTACTGCCCTGGCAACAATGATCTCAAATGACATTGTCGCGCCGATCCTCTGGCGCCAGCGACTCGAGGACGGATCGAGCCTGGGTCGGCGCGTTTTATGGGTGCGTCGAGCCGTCATCATTACGCTCGCGCTGCTTGCCTTTGCGTACTACCGCTCAGCTTCGGGTTCAATCAGCCTGGCCGCGATTGGCATGCTCGCTTTCGCCGCCGTGGCCCAGTTCGCCCCGGGAATATTGGCCGCACTGTATTGGCGTGGTGCCAGCGGCGCCGGTGTGTTCTGGGGCATGCTGAGCGGATTCATGGTCTGGGGCTACCTGCTGTTCCTGCCCAATCTGGCGGCTGGCGGCCTGCTGCCGCGCGCTCTTGCGGACTACTCCAGCCTTGGCGCCGTGGGACCGCGTGCTTTAATGGCGCTCACGTTGAATGTGCTGGTGATGATCATCGTGTCGGCGCGGCGCGGCGTGACCTTACAGGAGCGATTGGCCGCCCGCGCGTTCGTTGCTCCCAAACGCCCGGCCGCGGGACTGACCGCGATGACCTCCAATGTGGGAGACCTAGAGACCGTAGCTGCTCGAATCATCGGCGCTGCAGCGGCCCGCCAAGCCCTGCAGGAGTACGCCGCCCTGAGCGGCCGGGAACTGCCCAAGCCGGCAGAGCCGGCCGACAGGGGGTTGCTGCAGCATTTTGAACGTGTGCTGGCCGGCTCGATCGGGGTCTCGTCCGCGCGCGTGGTCCTGACGCACGCGCTCAAACGCGAGGGCCTGGAAGTCGACGAAGTCGCCGAATTGCTTGATGAGACGTCGCAGGAGCTGCGCTTCAGCCGTCAGCTGCTGCAGGCGACCATGGAGAACGTCACCCAAGGTATTAGCGTGGTCGATGCGCAGATGCGTATTGTTGCCTGGAATCGCCGCTATTTGGATCTATTGGGCTATCCCGATGGCATGGTGTACGTCGGCAGGCCGGTTGCGGATCTGATTCTCTGGAACGCGCAGCAGGGGGAAATGGGACCCGGCGACCCGGCGCATCAAGTCGAAAAAAGGCTCGCGCACATGCGGGCGGGGACTGGTTACATATTCCAACGAGCGAGGCGTAATGGTCAGGTGTACAGCATTCACGGGCAGCCGATGACCGGCGGAGGATTTGTCACCACTTATACCGACATTACCGAATTCAAACGCCACGAACAGGATCTGCTCGAAGCGAAGCAGGGCTTGGAGGAACGCGTCGCACAGCGCACGCGAGAGCTCAGTGCCTCGCTCGAGGCCCAGAGAATGGCCAAGCAAGAGGCCGAGACGGCTAACGTGAGTAAGACTCGTTTTTTTGCCGCCGCCAGTCACGACCTGCTGCAACCGTTGAATGCGGCCAGGCTGTTTGTCTCGGCCCTCGAGTCGCGCGCACGTGCGTATCCAGAGCTACAGGAACTGACCGTACGCATTGACGCCTCGATGCGCGCGGCCGAAGAGCTGCTGGATGATTTGCTGGACGTTGCGCGTCTGGACAGCGGCGTTCTCAAACCGGATATCACGAGCTTTCCGATCATCGACCTGCTCGAGGAGCTGCGACGGCAGTATGCGCCGCTCGCGCATGCGCGGCACCTGCGCCTGAGCATCGTCGGCTGTCATGAAGTCGTGCGCAGTGATCGCGTTCTGCTGCGGCGGATTATCCAGAATTATCTATCCAATGCGCTGCGTTACACCAAACGTGGGGGCGTAGTGGTTGGTTGCCGAAGGCGTGCTGGTGAGCTCGAAGTCGCCGTGTACGACACCGGTCCGGGCATTGCCGAGCATGAGCGGCAATGCATGTATGCCGAATTCAGCCGGTGCGAGCAAGCCTCACCGTGGGGCGAGAAGGGACTGGGACTTGGCCTGTCGATATGCGACCGCCTTGCCCGACTGATGAACCACACTCTGACATTCGCCAGCTGCCCGGGCCGTGGCTCTGCGTTCGGCGTGCGCGTGGCGCGCGATGCCAAGGCCCGGCGGCCAAAACGCATCGGACCACAGCGACCGGCATTAGATCCGATTGGGCTGCGTGGTCTGCGAGTGCTGTGCGTAGACAACGATTGCTCGATCCTCGATGGCATGGAGGCGCTACTCGGACAATGGGGCGTGCAGGTATTGAAGGCGCGAAACAGCTTGGAGGCGACGCAACTGTGCGCACAATCTGAGGTCGACGCGGTTCTGGCCGACTACCATCTCGGGGACGGCGTCGACGGCATCGAACTGCTGCATCGCTTGTGTCAGATTCAGATCCCACCATTACCTGCGGCATTGATCAGCGCGAATCACGGCGCCGAACTGGCACTCCTGGCGCGAACCGCGGGCTATCCGCTTCTGCACAAGCCATTACGGCCAGCAGCACTGCGCGCACTGTTGAGTGCCTTCCACGGGCACCGCAGTAAGGTCTCGGCCGCCTGAGCGCCAATCTTCTGCCCAGAACGCGTCAGCGGCGCTTCCAGATCTGACGCATCCATACTTCCACGTCGGTTGGCTCGCTCGGCAGCATGGCTGAGAGAACACGGTGTCCTTTGGCGGTGACGAGGACATCGTCTTCGATGCGCACGCCGATGCCACGATAGTTCGCAGGCACCGTCAGGTCATCAGTCTGGAAATACAGTCCAGGTTCGATCGTGAGGACCATGCCGGCCTGCAGTTTGCCATATTTATAATTTTCCGCGCGAGCTTGCGCGCAATCGTGCACGTCCAAGCCGAGCATGTGGCTGACATTGTGCAGGGAATAACGGCGATAGAACTGATTTTCATCGCGCAGGGCTTCTTCCGCCGACATGGGTAGAATCCCGAGCCGCTCCAGACCATGGGCCAGCACGTTCATGGCGGCTTTGTTGGGAGCCATGAAATCATTGCCGGGTTTGACGATTTTCAAGGCCGCACGCTGCGCTGCGAGCACAATTTCATAGACCGCGCGCTGTGCGCGCGTGAACGTTCCGGATATCGGAAGAGTGCGCGTGACATCCGCGGTATACAGTGAGTTGCCTTCTATGCCGGCATCGAGCAGCAACAAGTCACCTTTACGGATAGCGCCATCGTTTTTCTTCCAATGCAGCGTGCAGGCGTGGGCGCCGGAAGCCACGATCGAGGTATATCCCACCTCGTTACCTTCCATCCGCGCACGAGTCCAGAACACTCCCTCGAGCTCGCGCTCGCTTTTCGCCGTTCTGAGGCGTGCAATCACATCTTCGAAACCTCGTTTGGTGGCGGCCACGGCGCTCTGCAGCGCCTTCACCTCATCCGCATCTTTGATGAGGCGCATTTCTGACAGGAAGGCGGAAAACTCGTCGTGGTATTGTATTTGCTCCTCGGTGCCGGTACCGAGAATGTTCTCCACGTAGACGGATTGCCCGCGCAGTACGCGCATACGCACTTTTAGGCCCGCCGTCGCAGCCGTAAGCGTAGATTCCAATTCGCTCAGCGGCTTACAAGTGATGGCATAGCGGGTCTCGCTTTCCGGCACGCCAAAGCGAAAACCCTCCCACAACTCGCCCTTATTGCGATCGGTGAAGAAAGTGGCGTCGGTTTTTCCGGGATTAGGCTCGACGAACAGCAGATGCTCATGGCCATAGCCGTGAGGCAGCAGGACTAGGACGCAGTCGGGCTCGAATGCACCGGTGAGGTAATAGAAATCCGTACCGGGACGAAAGGCGTAGTAGGTATCGTTCGCCCGAATCTTGCGGTGGCCCGTGGGAATTACCAGCAGCTCGCCAGGAAAGCGTTGCGACAAACGCTCGCGGCGGGCAAGAAAACTCGCTACGTTGGGCAAAACCTTAGGCAGTTTGCGGGCCTTCGAATTCCAGCTTTTCAGCATGAAATTCAATAAGTTCGGGGGCACGGCCGCATCGTAGGCGTTGCGGGCGGGGGGCTTGCTGGCATCGAAAGTCATAAAAACCTTCCTTGTTGCCGAGATACTAGGCTAATTGTCGTATACCTTCACGCGCAACATTCTCTGCGCGCAGCCGTGACTATCAGTTGCGTCACCGCAAGATCTTCGATCGCCGTGCCGACCGATTTAAACACGATGATTTCGTCGGGACTGACACGGCCAGCCACCCGGCCGCAAACCAGGTCTGCAAGTTCGCCTTCAATTTTCTGGCGGCTAATAACTGCGCGTCGGATCGGATCGAGAATGTCTCCGGCTTCGGTCAACGCGCCTTCAAATGCATCAACGAAAATGCGAGAGCGCAGAATCACATCGTCGTCGGCTTCGCGCTTACTCGGAGAAAAGCTCCCCACCAGATCCACGAAAACCCCAGGTCTGAGCCATCTTCCGGCCAATACAGGAGTGCAACTGCTGGTGGCGCAGCAGACGATGTCCGCTGACGCGACCGCCTCCTCTGTCGACTTTGGGACGAACACCTCGATATCCCGATTGACCAGCGAGCGGATGGCCGCGGCCGTCTCAGTCGCGCGCTCAAGCTGACGTCCGCAGACGCTGACGAAGTTGATAGGGCGCACCGCGCAATGCGCCGTGACCATTGTCGGAGCCAGCGCGCCAGTGCCGATGATTACAAGACGCGCACTGTCGGCGCGGGACAAATATTTCGAGGCTAATGCCGACGCCGCTGCTGTTCTGAGCTGTGTGACGGCTGCTCCGTCCAACACAGCCATAGGCGCGCCGTCATCCGAAAAGGCCACAATCACGGACTGGATCGTCGGCCGTCCTCTGACTCGATTATCAGGAAAAACAGTCGCCAATTTGGCCACCGCGCAACCACTTCGGTCGAAGGCCTGCATGGAAAGAAAAAGACGTTCGCCCTCACCGCCCGGCATTTTCGACACCTTCCGTGCTGGCACCACGTATTCGGTACGAAAGGCATGCTGCAGGCAATCGATTAGATCAGGCATAACAACCAGAGAGCGTATCGCTTCCGAGCCCAAAACCAGCATGGTTGCCTACCAAGCACCTTGCTCGCGAGCTACGCCTCAACGAGCCGCGCTGTACGAGCGTCGGCGCCTAGCAAGCCTGTTCGACGCGAGGCGCTTGCGTTTGGTAATCCAGCGAGCCTGATCGCAGATATGGCCAAGAAACTCAATCACCGTATGCACGCCAAGATAGGAAGTGACGCCCGTGCCGACATCGAGTTGCGGATTCACCTCAACGAAGTCGAAACCGATGACATTGGCGCGAATCGCGATTTCTCTCAATGTGTCGCGTAGCTCAACGTAGCTCATGCCATTGGGCTCAGCCGAGACGCACCCGGGAACGAGCGAGATATCCAGAACATCCACGTCGATACTGACATAGCAAGCCGCGTCGCCGGGAACAATGCGTGCGATGCCGGCTGGCTGCAGTCGTCGAAACTCCGACATCGTCACGACGCGATTGCCGTCGCGCTGGGATCCGCCGACCATTTCTTCTGATTCGCGCAGGCTGCGGATTCCGACCTGAGTCAAACTCAGCACATGCTTCATTGGAGTTATGTGCCTAAAGGGATGTTGGTTGGTGAAACGCAGATCGTGAATAAAAGGCGCATAGTCCGTATGGGCGTCGAAATGCACCACGTGTAACGGCGTGTCGAAGGCCTTGATTACGGGATAGGTTATGGAATGATCCCCTCCAAGAACGAGCGGCATCGCGCCTCGTCGCAGGATCGCGCGTGTCATCTGCGTAATGTTCTCAAAGGTTTTCTCCACATTGGTGGGCAGTATATCGGCATCGCCGGCGTCGACGATCAGCTCATTGGCCATTTCATATTTCAAATATTGCTTCGCCGTTTCTGGATTATAGAAACCCTTGCTTCCTGCACCGACGAAGCGTAGCGAATGCTCGCGCAGCGCGCGCGGCGCCATTCGCGATCCGGCCAGATAGGGCGAACCCTCATCGAACGGGACACCCATAACGGCGATCGCGGCGCGGAGCTGACTCAAATCAGCGCAGATCGGTGCGCGCAGGAACGTGGGAATTCCCACAAAGGGCCGATCTACGCGTATCTTTGCCATTGAAGTCTCCATACGCCAGGAAATTGCTTGATCCGACTGCCACGCTAATCCGGGGCAACCTCTCGCGGAAGGAAACGCGCAGCAGCCTTCGCGAAACTCGTTCCGCGGTTCATGCAATTGCATTCGGCAGGTGCCGCAGGGTGTGCCGGCGCTCAGTGTCTCATGGTATACACCACATGACTTCACGCCAACGGAATGTAAAATACCATCAGTGTCCCTAAAGCGGAAATCCACGGCCGTTCGCTCCGGGGCAAGGAACAATGGATCCAGGGATTGAGCGTTTGTCGGGAAAGCATGTGTGCATGAAGTCGCGCCAATGGCGCGCGTAATTGCTATTACGGGGTCGGGCCGCGGCATTGGCCTTGCGATTGCTCGGCGTTTTGCCGGGCGTGGCGATCTGCTCGCCCTTAACTATCTCGAAGCCGGGGATAGTCTGGCCGCCGTGATCGCCGAGGCCCGGGCCAATGGCGGCGATGGGATCGCGATCGAAGGTGACATCAGTCGGCCGGAGCAAGCGAAGACCTTCATTGGCATCGCCGAGGAGCACTACCAGCGTATTGACGTCCTGATCAACAATGCAGGCATTCTCATCAGCGTGCCCACCGAGGAATGCAGCTGGGATCAGTGGCAACGCACCATCGCCGTTAATCTTTCCGGCACCTGGCTATGCCTCGCGGCGGTGCTGCCGGGCATGATCAAGCGCCGCAGCGGGAGGATCATCAATATCTCTTCAGAGCTCGGTCTGATCGGTTATCCAACTTATGCGGCCTATTGCGCCTCGAAAGGCGGCGTTATTGCGCTGACCAAGGCTGTGGCCAAGGAGATGGCTCCGCACGGCATTCTTATCAATTCGGTTGCACCAGGCCCAGTTGAGACCGACATGCTTATCAACGACACCGTCGAATATAACGAGCAGGCGCGTGCTCAAATTCCGCTCGGGCGATTCGGCCACCCGGACGAGATCGCGGCGCTCGTTGAGGCAATGGCTGGCGACGCGGGCAGCTTTATGGTCGGCCAGATCGTCAGCCCCAACGGCGGCACGGCAATCTGAGCGCGCCGTGCTCGATTCCGACTAATCAGGCGTCGAGCATGTTCGCCCATGTCACAATGACTCCATACAATAAGGTGAAGCAAGTGCATTCGAGTATCGCGCTGCGCGAAGACCACCACACCTCGGCGTTGCCGCCACGCGAGACGGTCATTATCGGTGCGGTCGAACCTGCTTGAGAAGCGGTATGATGAGTCAAGCCAAGGCTAAGCTCAGCTCGCTCGTTGATGCTTTGCTGCCGTTTGCACAGGCAGGCGTGCCGATCGTCGGTCGTGCACGTCGCTCGCATATTAGAGCAATTACTCATTAGAGAATGATGCGTAGCACAGCGCGTTACCGCGATAATAGCTGTGTCCCACTGTGAACATATGATTGATCGTCGAAACATGCTCCACGTGCTGGTGGCGATGCCGGTCATCAACTTCGCCGGAGCGGAAACGGAGGTGTTAACAATGTCTGACGATGGGTTAGTCACGATAGCAAGCAATCACCCGGTCAAGGAGACCCTGGATCGGCTCGAGGTCGATCTCAGAGCGAAGAACATTACAGTCTTTGCCCGAATTGATCATGCAGCAGGCGCCGCTTCGGTGGCCATGCCGCTCAGACCGACCGAGTTGCTGATCTTTGGCAGCCCCAAGGCTGGAACACCGTTGATGCAATCGAAGCAAATGATCGGAATCGATTTGCCTCTAAAGATGCTTGGGTGGCAGGACGCGGGCGGAAAGACTTGGCTTACCTACAATGATCCGCACTGGCTTGCCGCGCGGCATGGCCTCGATTCCGCAACGGACACGGGCATTGAGGCGTTGGCGGCAGCGCTTGCAAGTCTTGCCAAAGCTGCGGCTCGATCAGATCGGTGAGCGCGAAGCGTTTGCCCGCGGAACTGATGTATGAATGAGTGCGCAGCCATCACGCGCCGCTGTCTCGCCGCGATCGCGGCGCCAGAGGGCGAAGGAGCACGCACCTTCACTCAAGTCTACGGCGCATCGGCGCTGGTTGAAGCTGCCGCAGCGGATCAGCGGCGGCTGCGCAACTCGGGGCTATCACCGGTCGACGGCGTCGTGGTCGCGGTCAAGGACCTGTTTGATGTTTGCGGCCAGACTACCTGGGCCGGCTCCATTGCCTTGCGCGATATGCCGCCCGCTATGGCCGATGCCCCTGCTGTATCGCGGCTGAGAAGTGGCGGCTGTGTCATCATCGGCAAGACGAACATGACCGAGTTTGCCTATTCCGGCATCGGGTTGAATCCGCATTTCGGAACGCCAGCCAATCCGCACGCTCGAAGTGTGTTGCCAACAATTCCGGGCGGGTCCTCCTCGGGCGCAGCGGTCGCCGTCGCCGACGGTATGGCGCAAATCGCCTTGGGCACGGACACCGGCGGCTCGGTACGAATTCCGGCCGCGCTGTGCGGGCTTGTCGGATGGAAGCCAACGGCGCGCCGGATCAGCCTGGAAGGGGTCTGGCCGCTGGCTCCCTCATTTGATTCCGTCGGCGTTATAGCTCCGTGCGTGCGCCTGTGCGCTGACGCAGATGCCGTACTGACCGGGGTCACGCCAATAGTAGCCGACATACCGGTGGCCCGACTTCGGCTAGGCAGGCTGCGCGGTTACGTGGAAAGCGAGCTGGAACTGGAAGTCTCGGGCGCCTATGAGCGCGCCCTCGATCGATTGAAGGACGCGGGGGTTGAGATTCTTGACGTCAGCGTACCCGATCTCGAGCATGTACTGCATGAGCAACCCGGGGTCATCATGACGACCTATGAGGCCTTCCGGACGCACAGCGCATTACTCGATCAGTTCAGCGATCTCTACGACCCGCGCGTGCGCAAGCGCCTTGAACTCGGCCGCAATATCACGACCGATCGGTACGCGGCGGCCGCGCTCAGCCGCGGCCATATACAACAAGCGGCCACGCAGGCATTGCGAGGCTTGGATGCTTGGGTCCTTCCGACGGTCAGCAAGCTGGCTCCGCCGTTCCAGGCGGTCGAATCCGACGCAGACTACCTGATCATAAATCGTGCCTTACTCAGAAACACCTCCCTGCTCAACTTCCTCGACGGCTGCGCTATCACGCTACCGTGCCAGGATCGCACCGAATCGCCAGTTGGATTGTCGATCGCTGGTCTGGGAGTCATCGACGCGCATGTGCTGGCTATCGCACAATCGCTCGAAACGATTGTGACAGGGTCCGTCAGCCCGACCTGACACTCTCATGATACGGACTGCCCCATGACACAAGACGCGCTGCCGACGCCTCAGGCGCCCGCCAAAGGGCTGATCACCATCCCGGCTCGGCGCGGCAAAGCGATTCGAGTGCGCAAAGGAGACTTGGTCAAGGTCATCAACACGCACGGGACCCAGGTCGTGGACACCTGGGCGCTGAACAATGGTGACCTCACTGAGTACATGTCAATGGAACATACGCGCGCATCTCTTAAGAGGCTCGCTCCTCGCCAGGGCGATGTGCTGGTTACCAATCACCGCCGGCCAATACTCTCGCTGGAAGCGGATACGACTCCGGGCGTTCATGACACGTTGATCGCCGCCTGTGACCGCTATCGGTATGAGCAGCTTGGAGTCATTGGTCACCACGACAGCTGTACGGACAATATGGCCGCCGCGCTGCAGGAGCTCGGCCAGCGGATTGCCGTGACACCGTGCCCCTTTAATCTTTTCATGAGGATTTCGATCGACGAGGATGGCCGGATTGAGTTTTGGCCGCCGGTCAGCCGAGCCGGCGAATTCGTTAGCCTGCGCGTTCAGATGGATGCGATCCTGGTGTTCTCTGCTTGCCCGCAGGACATGCTGCCGGTCAATGGTGAGAAGATGAATCCCACGGAGGCACACCTCGAGGTAATCTAAAGTTTCGCAATTTAAACCCGATGACGAAAAAGCAGATGCTTCGGGCCGCCGATGTGCCCAGATTAAGACCGCACTCGCATTACTCCAGATAAAAGACTTCGCGCATCATCGGAAAACGCTCGCCGGCCTCCAGACCGCTCAGCGGCTCGAACAGCGGCAACATTTCTTTCTGCCAGCGCTGATTTACCGGGCTCTTGTCGATCTCACTCCAAGCGCGCTCGAAATCGTCCACCTGCATGTAGAGAAAAAGGCCCACTCCTCTGCGGAAAATCGAATACTGCGAGATCCCGACTGATTTCAGCAGCTGCAGCAGCTCGGGCCAGACCCGCTGATGAGCTTCTTCATAGTCCTGTATCCGATCAGCGCGTATGCGAAGTTGGAATGCAATGCGTGCCATGTCTCATGTACTCCCGCTTGCAGTGACTTCACGCTCTGAGCCGCAGGCACCGACACGGCCGCCAGCTTTCGCCGCGCGGCATCTGTTACCCGCATTCTTCTACTTCCAATGGCTCCTGTAAATGAAGGAATTGACTGCGGGCGCGGCGCGCTGGCGGGAATCCCCTCACGCCAGCTGCTGCCGGCGCCTATCAGAACTTGAAATGCACCCCGAGGCGAAAGAATCGGCCAATGATTCCTGCCTGCGTATAGGTCGGATTGTAATTGGTGCCACCGTAGTTTGGCGTGTCCAGTGGAGGTTTGATGTCAAAGAGATTTTGAACTGCAAATGATACCTGCCATTGCGTGCTGATGTCGTAGCTGCCGGTCAAATCGGTATCGGTAAACGATGCCACGCGGCAGTCTCCCGAGGACGAGAAGCCGTTTATGAGCTGATTCAGGCACGTGTACTGAATTGCGCCGGAGGAGGAGACTCCAAACAGATCTTGGCCGTACATCTTGTAGGAACCGACATAGTAGACGATGGCAGAGACCCGTAACGGCCCACCGGTCCAGGTATTGGTCCAAGTGCCGCGCCATTGTGGAGTGCCTGCACCTGAGGAGAGATTGTACGGAGACTGGAAACCCGCATATTGCAGATTGGGCTGACCGGGCTGTTCGAACACGAAACTTATGATCTTGCTGACCGACAGATCGCTGGTGAATTTGCCCGCTGCTTCCAGATCGAATTGTCCGCGCAGATCCAAGTCCACGCCATCGGTGTACTCCGACGCCAGGTTTATGTAGGGATTGGTGATAGTGACAATGCGGGGCAGCGCGTTCGGATATGCCGGATCGGCATTGTCATAAATCGCCGTAAAGCCGGGCGGAAGCGTACCGTTGGTGGCGTACTGTTCCAGCGCCGGGGATTGATTTGCCGGAGAGATCAGATTGGTCTTTTTGATGTAATAATAGTCCACCGACGCGCTGAAGGCTTTGAGGGGCTCCACGACCAAGCCCAAAGTAAAACTGTCCGACTTCTCAGGCTTGATCGCTGGATTCGCGGTGGTCAGCTCGCCGAGTGTGTAGGAATTGATATAGCCGTCGCCGCCATGAGCGGTGCACAGCGGCGACGGACACGCGCTGAACCCAGGAACGAAGCCCTCCACTTCACTCGAACCGTTCTCGGCAAAACTTGGTGCGCGGAATCCCTTCGAGTAAGTGCCTCGTAACATGATCTCTTCGATCGGTTTGAACTTGAAGCCGAATTTTGGCGTGAAGGAATTACCGAAGTCCGAATAGTGATCGAAACGTCCGGAGGCCGTCAGCTCCAATGACTTCAGCAAAGGCGCATCAAATTCCGCGTCGGCGCTGGCGATGTTGCGACTACCGATGGCTTGCGAGAAGCCGAGCTGCTGGACCACAGGGTTGGCGTTGAAGTTCGGATCATACTCGGCCTCGTAGCGCCACTCCGTGCCTAGCGCCATGCCGAACGGACCACCGGGCAATTGGAACAACTGCCTATTCGCGCGCAGGACCACCGTGTTCATGTCGGAGGTATCCTGTTCCGTCAAACGCGGCGACAGAGTATTCAGTACCGAGGCCGAATTGGCCGCGGGATTGATGAAGTTGTAGATACCGTCGGTCACGTCCTTGATCAGTGTCGGGTAGTTGAGATTGCCCGTCAGCTCGTAGTCGAGCCACGTGTGGTTAATGACGAAGGAAGCGTCGTAGTTCCAGCCGATCCAGCTGCCGCTGAGGTCACCGACCAATCGCATATTGTGATTCTTGACGTAGGAACTCAGCGGACCCAGAGTGCCGAATGCGTAGTTAATCAGCGCGGCCTCTCCTGCGGCGGCAAACGGATCGTTGGGATTGAGAACCGTACCTATGCCCCCAGGGCCGGGAATGGTCGCCGGCAACGCAATCGAGGTCGTCAGGTTCGGGGCCGTGGTCTGGATCTGCGTCGGAGGAAGACCCGCGAAATGGGACTGGTTCTGATAGTAACTGGCACTGAGGTACGCTTGCGTCGAATCGCTGATCTGCACGGTGAAGCGACCGCTCAGGCCTACTCGCTCGGTCGGTGGTTGATCGTACAGATAGCCGGTCTGGTCCTGATTGCAGAACACATTGCCTGACGCGGCCGACGTCGTCTGTGGCGCGCTCGCCGGACAGGAACGCAGCGGTTGCGATACAGCGCCTGGCAGCGGAACGCCGGTCAGCACATCCCCGGGTGTACTGAGCGTGGCAGGCGTCACGGACCCGTAGATCGAGCCTGAGCCGATATCAGGATTCTGGTTTTTGTTCTGACCGCCCAGACTGGTGTAGTCGAGAGTGTTGTATGGAAACGGTCGCTGCCACGCGCCGATTGAATTGTCAGATTGGTATTCAGCGCTGATATAGGCGTTATAGCGATCGCTACCCAGATCACCGCGGCCGGCAGTGAAGTCGAGGTGTTTCTCGAAGCCGCCGCCATGCTGCGACTGACCAATCTCAGCATTGGCATTGAATCCCTGGTACTGTTTTTTCAGGATGATGTTGACGACACCGCCGATTGCGTCGGCCCCGTATACCGAGGAGGCGCCGTCTTTGAGCACTTCGATGCGCTCGATGGTGCCAATCTGGATCGAGTTGAGATCGACGAAGTCGCGTACCCCGTCGTCAGGTAGTGCATAGTCTGCGGCGCGCAGTCCATCAATCAGGACCAGCGTCGAGTTGACCGTCAGGCCGCGCAAAGCGATACCTGAAGCGCCAGCCGCGAACGCGCCCGGAAATGCAGTAGGCAGAGTACCGCTGTTGTCCGCGGACAGTGTACGGACAACATCCGATACCGTCGTCAGACCACTGTTGGCGATATCCTGTGCAGAAATGACGGTAACCGGTGATACCGTCTCGGAATCTGTACGCGGAATGTAGGATCCAGTCACGATGACCTCGCTCAGCTGATCATCGCCGGACGTGGTCGCTAGTTGCGCCTGCGCCGGAAGACCGGCAATTGCCGCCACGAATTCCGCTATCAATAACGGACCAATGCGCCTCTTACGTGCGTACACTTGTATTCTCCCCTTTGACTTCGAACCACGCCGTGTGGCCCGTTCGCGACACGGACCTCATGTCTTCAAAGAATAGGCGCGCCCGATTTGCATTCCGTCGCTAATGTGATGAAAGGGGTCGGGCGCGGGACGAAGTGGGATAATCAAAGGACAACCATGGACGGCGTAATCCAAGGTTCATTGCAGATGGCAGCCGCCGCGCGCGGGCCGGAGCCCTTAACACTCAGCGTTGCGGAATCGCCTGATCTATCGCGGTCCCCTCCCGCCTGGAAAAGTCGGCCGGATACACCGCCCGCAGGATGTCTGCGCGATAGGTCGGCGTGGATTCAAGGCGAATACCATTGGCAAGAGTGAACATGAAGACTCCGTGCCCGGGTCTCTCGATGTAGGCCACCGCACGAAGATTGACCAGCTTGGACCTTTGGACACGCACGAAGCCGGCCGTGGCGAGCAACACCGCAAGATCCTTGACGCAATCACGACTGATGTATGAGAACGACCCAGACCACATACGCACGTAGTTGCCGTAGGACTCGATATAGTCGACTTTCTGCGGATCCAGCAGGTATAGGCGACGTTCACGTTCGGCGGCAAGCAGTTGCATCCGACCACCCGCCTCATCACGAACACTTGCTTGCGATGGCGTGCGCAAAGACGAGCGCGCCGCGGCGGTCACCGCCGGGTCGCAGCGCTCTCGGGCTCGCCCGATCGCCTCTTGAAAGCGACTGGCTCGTACGGGTTTCACCAGATAGTCTAGAGCTCCAGCTTCAAAGGCCGTGATCGCGTGTTGTGCGTGCGCCGTCACGATGATGGCCAGCGGTACGTCGACGCCCCGCAGGGAGCGCAGAAGCTCAAACCCGGTCATGTCGGGCAACTCGGTGTCAAGCATAATGAGATCGGGGCGGTAAGCGTAAACACTTTGAAGCGCCATTGCGCCTGTATCCGCCTGCCCTACAACCTCCATGTCCTCGGCGTTCCGACACAGCCGCAGCAATAGAGAGCGCGCCAACGGCTCATTATCGACGATCAAGACCCGCATTGGGTTTCCCCGGTTATTGATATAGTTCCAAGCCTTCCGTGGCTTCGTCGTACATTTGCCTGACCACGGGTGTGAAATTGCCCTCGAAGGCCGCGTTCAGATCTGGAGCGTCGTGGGTGAACTTCAGGCGTATGGAATCGAGATTCACGGCCTTCTGGGTTTCCGCCAAGCTCAGACCGCTGTGCAACGCCTGCTGCACCTGGTTCTGAATCGACTGCAGAGACTCCAGGACCAGGCGCAGGTAAGTTTGATCGTGTTGGGCTTGTCCATGGCCTGGAACAATAGTGGTGATATCAAGCCGTGAAAGGGATTCCAGGCTCGCGATCCAGGCCGCGGGGTGCGAATCCGCGCAGTACGGCACCGGGTAAGCCAGCAGGTCTCCCGTCAACAGAATCCTTTCTGCCGGAAGATACAATGCGACGTCGCCGCTGGTGTGGCCGACCAGATGCATGAAACGCAATTCGCGGCCGCCGTGATAAAGAGTGAGCGTGTCGCCAAAGGTCAGCGTAGCCAACTTCGGCTTTTCAGCCTTATATTCGGATACGAACCGGTCTTCCATAAGCAGCTGCGATTGCAGGTCCTCGCGATCACCGGTGGTGAGCGCCTTTCCATCAGCGCCTTTCCCAGCTTTGAGTTCCTCTATGATCTCGCGATTGGCCTGCGCTGCCTCGTACACGAGCGTCTTCACATACACGCTCATAGTGTTCTCCATGAGCTTCCGTGTATCCTGGCTCGCAATGATTTCCAGGTCCGGAAACTCGTGCAGGTACATTTCATTGCCTCCGGAATGGTCCGGATGCCAGTGCGAATTCACCACATAGCGCACAGGCTTGTCTGTAATCTGGCGAAGCTTGGCCAGAACGTTACCCGCCGTCGCTGGCAGGAGGTTGGTGTCAAACACCAGAACGTCACGGTCGCCGATCACGGCGATCGAGTTTCCGTCAACGTTGCCAGCGACATCCGGTGATATGAATTGATAGACGCCGGCGGCGATTTCCACTTGTTCCGGAACGAGCCCCTCACGTGAGCCTGCATCGGCCACGCAAATTTCGAACAGGATCGCGAAACAACATCTGCACAGGGCGCGGGCAGTCCATGCCATGCTCATCAAGGCTGTTTCCATCCCATGCCCTGGTATTCCATGTAGTCGGCGGTTTTCTGTGCCACCGCGCGGCCAAAGTAATTCTCCACAATGTGCAAAGCCAGATCCACTCCCGAGGTCAGGCCGCCGGCCGTATAGATAGTGGGATCGGACTGCACGAAGCGCACGGAGCGGACGACCTTTATGTTTGGATAGTCACTGGCCAGCTTGTCAGTGTAGTCATGGTGAGTGGTGGCCCGCCGACCATCGAGCAGTCCCGCCTGCGCGACTTTGAAAGCACCTGTGCATACCGACAAGATGATTTTCTTGTCCCTATGGATCTTCTGCAGCCAGTCCGACAGGCCCGGGGCGCCCGATTGTGCGCCAATGACCACGAGGTCGGGCTCCGGCGCATCGGCAAAGGTATAGTCCGGTGTGATAATCACACCGTGCTGGTTATTGCCCGAAGTGTGTAGCGCCATTTTGGATGGAGCCACTGTGTAGAGTTCGAACGGCGTTCGCGAGTCGGTGTCCTGGAACACCTCCCAAGGGCCGGCGAAATCAATCACCGTCGCGCCTTCGCTAAGTACGAAGGCGACTTTGATGGTACCGCTTAGCGGCGGCGTAAGATGAGTGCTCGTGTCGGTGGCGTAAGTACTGCGTAGGGCAGTCCCTAAGAAGAGCAAGACCGACAACAAGCCCTTCATATGCGGGACTCCTTATTTGCCAGAATTCGACGCAGCCGTATTACTGCCATTGAACCATGCCGCGTGCCAATTCTCCCTGGGCGGTGGGCATCGGTTTCAACGGCCTCAACACTAGATTGGCGTCGGCGCGCAGTCCAATCAATGTGACGGATTGCCCGAGTGGCGGGGCGAACTGCTGCTTTTGCGGGGTGACTTGCCACAGGCAGCCCACTGCCAGCTAGAGAGCTATACTGAGCTATGCATCGACGCCTATTCATCTGCGCTGCCGCGAGTGCGCTCACCGCTGCAACCACACAAAGCGTGGGCTCAGCGAAAGCCACGCGTCCACTGCGAATTCTGATCCTCGGAGGTACGCAGTTTATCGGCATACATTTCACCGAACGCGCGCTGGAGCGCGGCCATGTGGTGACCTTGTTCAATCGTGGCCGCACGCATGCGGAGCTTTTTCCGCAGCTCGAGAAACTTCAGGGCGATCGCGATGGACAACTCGACGCACTTAAAGGCCGCTACTGGGATGCGGTCATAGACGACTCGGGCTATGTTCCGCGTCATGTGCGTCTGTCAGCCGAATTGCTGGCACCTAAAGTGCGACAGTATCTCTACGTATCTTCGGTCTCGGCGTACGGGAGCTTTGCGGCGCCGAATTCTGAGGACTCACCCTTGGGCACGCTCTCGGATCCGAGCATCGAGAAGGTCGACGCCAATACCTATGGCGCGCTCAAAGCATTGAGCGAGAGAGCGGCGGAGGCTGCGCTACCCGGACGTGTGACGGTTTTGCGTCCAGGATATATCGTGGGTCCGAATGACGTCACTGATCGGTTCACCTACTGGCCGGCGCGAGCGGCTCGTGGCGGCGAGATGTTGGCGCCGGGCGTCCCCGGCGATGCTATTCAGTTCATCGATGTTCGCGATCTGTCGCACTTTGCCATTAATGCACTGGAACGCAACGTCATGGGCACGTTCAACCTGGTGGCGCCGCCAGGGCAGTTCACAATGGGCAAGCTGGTTGCTGCCAGTGTTGAGTCCGCCAACTCGCTCGTGCACCCCTCCCCGCCGCCAGCCCCCACCTGGGTGCCCGCCGAATTTCTTCAGCAGCAGGATCCCACTTTAGACGTCGACATTCCCATCTGGACGCCCGCGCACGGTGACAGCGCTGGCTTCGCGCAGACCAGCGCCGCACGGGCTTTGAAGGCCGGTCTCCTCATCACTCCGATAGATAAGACTGTGCGGGATACGCTGGTCTGGCACCTCGCTCGCCCGGAGGCGGAGCGCCTGCAGCTCAAATCCGGCCTATCTGCAACTCGGGAACAGGAGATCCTGGCGGCGTGGCATACGGCAGGGAAGCAGCCCGGATAAGCCGAAGGCCTCCGGTCACTGCTTTTCCACTATCACTCTGCCTTGGCCGTTGACAAAAACGTGGTATCGGTTCCCGTCTTTACAGGTGACGGCGTAATCGCTGTCAGCGTTGCGCTTGGAGCTGACGATCTGATCGCAGGTCTTTCCTTGCAACGCAATAGTCGCCTTAAGATCCTTGCCGATTGCGGCATCCTCTGAACTCCACAGCGGTGCAGCACAAAGCACTGCAGCGACGGTCAAGGAGAGGACGCATAAACGCTGACTCATAAGAAGCTCCTGTCATCCAAGTTAAATTTTGGCGAATTTTTCGGGATCCGCAAGAATGCCCCAAATCGCTTCACGCGAAGATGAGATGGCCATTGCGAGCGGCGCGTCGCCGTCCTGCAGCAGCGTGAGCACTTTGAGCAATAGCAAGTCGTACCGCTGCCGCAGTTCGGCCAGCGAGGTTTTTCGCTCTCCGCGGTAGAAAGACCGAAACTGATTCAGCAAGTCATCGACTTGGTTCTTGAGGGAAAGCTTGGTCAATACACCAATGGCGCGGGTATCTCTGAGGCGCTGCTCCAGAGATGCCAGATCGAGAGTTGACGGCAACGGCGGTTCTTCAGGAGTCCCGGCGACAGTCGCCTGCCTTACAGGCTGCGTTGTCGGCGCAGAGTGAGGCTGTAAGGAACTGCTGGCGCCGGGAGATTTTGCTTTCGCAGAACCCGAGTCGCTAGCGTTGCTCTCCCGCGGCAAAGCTGAAGCCGCCGCGGCCTTGTCTACCGTTGCGGCCGCACTTTGCGCCGGCTGCGCCTGGACATCGGGCAAAGGCGGCGTCGCTTGCGATTGCGATTGCGATTGCGCCACAGCCGTTCCGTCCGTTGCCGCACTTGGCGTGGTTGGCTTCGGACGCGCGCACGCGGCCACGCCTAGCAGCCCCAAGCATACGCTAATTGCTAGTCGGCGCATCGATGCCCCTGAGATTCGTCGGCGTTGCGCGCGCCGGTGGCTGCTCGATCGTCAGCCAAGCACACGCAGCACTGAGAAGGGCCGCGAGTGCTGCAATCAGCGTCGTGACTCGGAAACTGGAGACGAAGGCTTCATCCAACGCCCGCTGCAGTGTTTTGCGAGTGGCGCTATCGGCCTGCGGGGGCGGCGAGGCCTCGGCAAGCTTCTGCACCTCGCTCAGCAAGGCCTGACGAATGACGGCAGGCATCTGTAAGTTCTCGAGTCGCCGATCGAGCGCGCCTTTGAATACTCCGGCAGCCACCGCGCCCAACAACGCTACCGCCAGCATGCCGGCTATGCGAGCGGTTGCGTTATTGATACCGGATGCCGCGCCCGCGTACTGATCCTCGACCGCGCTCATGACCGTGGTAGTCAGAGGTGCGACGCTCAATGTCATACCGAATCCCAGCACAATCATGGCGGGAAAAAATGTTGCCCAGTAGGATCCGCCAATTGTGGGAATCGCAAATAGTGTCAGACCGCCTGCGGCGATAAGGGGTCCCACGATCAGCAGCAGACGTGCGCCGTAGCGCTCGTTCAGGCCGCCAGACCAGCGCGACAGTGCAGCCATCATCAGACTGAACGGTAGAAACGCTGCCCCGGCACCCGTGGCCGTGTAGCCTTGAATATTGATCAAGTCAAAGGGCACGAAGAACAGCTGGCCGCCCAAAGCAAAATAGAGCAGTAGCGTGATGGCGTTGGCTCCGCTGAAGGTCGACGAGCGGAACAGAGACAGCGGCAGCATCGGTGAGGTAGCGCGCGCTTCCCACCACAGCAGCATCAGCAGCACCAGCACTCCTGCGATCAGGCTGCCCAAAGCGGACCGGTGCGCCCAACCTGTGCTGGAGGCCACCGTCAAACCGTACACGAGCAATCCCAGACCCACGACAGCCAGCACGCCGCCTCGCCAATCCACGCCAGTACTCAATTCGTCGCGGCTTTCCGGTACCCATCGAATTACGAGCAGCAACGCGACCAGCGCGATCGGCACATTGACAAAGAAAATGGCACGCCATGACCAGGTATCGACAAGCCAGCCGCCCAATAGCGGGCCAAAGGCTGTCGTCAGCGCAGACGCGCCGGCCCAGGTCCCTATGGCTCGGCCTCGCTCGTCTGCTGGAAAGGTAGCGCTGATGATGGCCAAACTGCTTGGCACCAACAGCGCTCCCCCGATACCTTGGGTAGCGCGCACGACAATCAGGAAGGCAGCGGTTGGCGCAAGTCCACACGCAACTGAGGCACCGGTGAACAGCAGTATTCCCGTTATGCATATGCGACGCCGTCCGAGGTGATCGCCCGCCGCGCCCCCGACCAGGATAAGGGCCCCGAGCATCAACCCATAGGCATTGACGGTCCACTGCGCTTGGCTGACGGGCGCAGCAAGGTGTGACTGTATGGAGGGGAGGGCCACATTGATCACCGAGGTGTCAATGAAAGCCATGCTCGAGGCTAGAATGGTGGCCGTAAGCACCCACCGCCGAGCACGCTCAGCGCGAGCCACTGGAAGCGGCCCGGTGCCCGGGCCCGGACCGCTCATTGCGAAATGCTGCGGTGCACCACGAGCGCCGCCTTGTCCGTCGGCCAGATCCTCCGGGCACTCTGCGCCCGGTTAACAGCTATTTCTCGGCGATCTTCTGAACCCGGTCGGCTACGGAATTGAGTGCCGTCGCGGTTGCCTCGGCCGCGCTTTGCACAGCGCTTTCCAGCTTTTCCATGGCCACTTTCGCACCAGCAGTGACGATCCGCTTTCCGGCTTGACCAGCTCGACCAGCCTTGCGGGCGCCAGTCTTCACCATCTCGGTCGCAGCCTGGGTGACAGTGCCGGCCGCTCGTTTGGTGCGGGGCTTGGCTCGCGACTTGGTCTTAACCCTGGCTTTTACCTTCGCTTTTCGGGGCGCAGACTGAACTCGGGATGAGACTTTGGATTTGCGCGCAATCGAACTTTTGCGTGAACCCCGATTCTTAGCATTGCTTGTTGCTCGGCGTTTCTTAGCGACCATGACTGCCTCTCATTGTAATTGCTCCTATCCTACCCTACTCGGAACATACAACCCCGGCCGGTGCGCCCGTCGGCGCCCCTAGACGTGCCGAGTCGGGTTCGATCCTTTGAAAGCTTAAGTGCTGGACCGCCGGCGGATGGGTGGGAGAGAGTGTGAAGAAGACACCAACGGTGCCGTTCGCACAGGAAATGTTGAACTGACCACGCAGCCAGTTCTCCGCAATCACCGGTCCGGCGGTTGCACAGGCGCCCACCTCGCTCTTGAGGCGCCCGATCTCGGCTCGCCGCTGTGCAACCGGTGCATCGATAAACAAGTTCATGGCAGCAATCTGCTTGGCTTCTTCATCGTCCCAGGAGTTCCACAAGCCAAAAATATGGTCGCGCATCTGCGTTAGAATCGGCGCCGGCGACAGCTCGCGCGGCCTCAACCCGCCAGTCTTGAGCAGCGCATCCCAAGCGTGACTGATCGGTTCAGACGGACCCGCATAAGTCAGGGTAGCCATGGCGAATATGCCTATACCGTAATCCGGCAGCCACTCCATATACGAACCGAATCCGGGCAAACCGCCGCCGTGACCGACAATATGCTCGAACCGGCAATCGCTGGCCACGCGCAAGCCGTAGCCATATCCCTTCTCGACTGCCTGAAGCTTACCGTCGTCGCGTCGCACGATCAGGTTCGACGGCGTCCAGAGTTGGCTCATTTCGCGCACCGAGCTGCGCCGCACGGGTCCCGCATCAATCTCATCGCGTGGCGGCCAGGCAGACAGATGAAAAGCGACGTATCTGCCCAGATCGTCGGCCGAGGTCAGAAGACCGCCGACTGCCCCGAAGGCGCCCTGCGACAGCGGCGGCTCCTCGAGGTAGGTCCCATCGGACTGAAGTCGATAGCCGACGGCGCGAATGCCGATCGGAACTTGAGCGAATTCGAGTGTCGAGGCGTCCATGTGAAGCTTAGCCAGGATTTCGCTGCGCAGGTACCGCTCGTAGGGGACCCCCGAGGCCTTCGTGACGATGCGGCCGAGGAGGCCGTAAGCGTAGTTCGAATATTCATAGCGCGTCCCAGGAGCGGTGGAAAAGGGAATGCCTCGGCGCAGCCATTTGCTGAGATCGGCGTCGGTGGCAGCGAGTTGTTGATCGCCCCATGGATTGTCTTCCGGGAAGCCAGCGCTGTGACTTAGAAGTTGTCCGATCCGCAACGGCGCACTGTCGCGGGTCGGCAGTTGCATATGTGCAAATTCAGGAATCCACTTCGACACCGGATCTTCAAGCGCTAGCTTCCCCTCGTCGCGCAGTTTCAAAATTGCAAGCGCAGTGAAGCTCTTGGTCATGGAGGCAATGCGAAACACCGTGCTTGCGGTCACGGGTGCGTGGGAGGACAGATCCTGTACACCGGCTGCTCCGACGTGCACAAGATGGCCGTCGACTACGATACCCCACACCATGCCGGGTATCTTTTTATCAGTGGCGTATGTGCGGAATGTGCCGTCAATGTCCGGAAACGCCGCTTCGAGCTTTGCGATTCTATCCGGGTCCGTAAACCGCGGCGGCGGATAGGCATCGCTGGCAATGACCAGGCGGGCGGCGCATAAAAAGTACAGCAGAAAGCATCGCATTCGAGTCAGAATGCCATAAAGAGCATCGAAGCCGTACTTGTAAGCTTCCCGGTTGACCGCCATCCCGCACGCCTCGCTTTCACATGGTATGGTGCCGGTAGGGGACCGCTCGTTTCCTAGACCCTAGTTGGAGAACTACCCGTGCCAGATTTCGATCGGATCAGCCATCTACCCGATGTCATGGGTGGCAGGGCCTGTGTGCGAGGCACGGACGTGACCGTGGGTAAGATCGTCGGCCAGATTGGCACCGGCCATAGCATCGACGAGCTGCTAGCCGACTATCCATCTATCGAGCGGGCGGACATTCTGCAGGCGCTGCGCTATGCGGCATCGCTGACTGCGCAGTAAGATCCGGCGGCCGCAGGGCCGTGCTCGTTTGCGTACGGCTGAGGGCATCCCTGACTAACCGATTGACTGGATTTTACTGTTTCCCGTGTCGGCAGGCGCGGAGAGCAGCTCCATATGAGTGCATTTCTCCTTCGCTTCAAGCTCTCGCCGACCGATCTTCTGCGCGACGCCACTTATCGTCGCCTGTGGACATCGATTCTGATCTCCTCATTCGGCGGACAGGTGACGCTGCTGGCTCTGCCGCTCACGGCGGCGGTACTGTTGCATGCGGCCCCGACTCAGATGGGCACACTTACAGCGGTGGAGATCGTGCCGTTCGTGCTGTTCTCGCTGCCCACTGGAGTGTGGCTCGACCGCGTGCGCAAACTGCCGGTGTATGTGGTTGGCGAATTGTCGATCGCGGTTGCCGTGACCACCGTGCCAGTCGCGTGGTGGCTTGGCTGGTTGTCGATGACCTGGCTCTATGTGGTCGGCTTCGTGATCGGAGCGGTCAATACGACTGCCGGCAGCGCAGCGCAGGTTGTGCTGACTCAAATCGTCCCGCGTGAGCGTCTGGTTGAGGCACACGCCAAGAACGCACTCGCCTCCTCCACTGCCGAAGTCTCCGGACCCGGCGCAGCCGGCGCGCTGATCAAACTCACGGGCGCTCCGATCGCACTGCTGGCGGATGCGGTGCTGCTGCTGATATCGGCGACGATTCTGCGCGGCGTGCCGGTGAAGGAAACACCTAGTGCGGCCAATGCCGCGTTCTGGCCTGCCATGCGTGAAGGGTTGAACTTTGTTCGCAGCCACAAGCTCCTTTTGACCATGGCGAGCTGCGTCGGCGCCTGGCAGATGTGTAGTCAGGCAGCGGCTGTGGTGCAAATTCTTTTCGCCACCCGCAACCTCGGGCTCAGCGAGCGCGGCGTCGGCCTGAGCTATGTCGCTTTGGGGGGCGGCACCGTCGCGGCCAGCGCGATTGCCCATCGCCTGGCACGCCGCATTGGCCCGGGTCCGCTACTTGTGCTCGGATTCGGGATTTGCGGTGCGGGCTGGCTGCTACTCGCGGTCGCCCCGCTGAACGGCTACGGTGTCGCCGCGTACGCGATGATGCTGCTAATGTTCGGGGTTGGCGCGGTATTTATCTTCATCAACTTTCTGGCCTTGCGACAGTCGGTCACTCCGGGTCGAATGCTCGGCCGCATGACCAGCACGATGCGCTGGCTGATCCTGTTGCCGGCCGGCCCCGGCGCTTTATTGGGGGGTTGGCTTGGCCAACATTTCGGCCTGCGCGTCACGCTTGACTTCGCCGGTGGGACCGCTCTTTTGCTCGCGCTGGTTGCGTGGCGTCTGCCGGTAATACGTAGCGTAAAGACGCTGCCGTCATTGAAGGCGGAAGCTGTCACTCCGTTTGCATCCGATCAGACTTCGACGAACCCGCGGCTCGACGTGACCGATGGCGCAGAGATGTAGCACCCGCGGCGGCCTCAGGACTTCGACATGAGCTGCGCTGCCGCGCGCATGCCACTAGCCAGCGCGCCGTGTACCGTACCCCAATGGCCCGATGTATCGGTGTGCTCCCCGGCGAAATACAGCGTATCTTCGATCACCCGCGTCATTTTCTCCGAAGCGTCCAGGGCACCGGCGGGCGCATAGCTGTAGGCGCCGCGCGCGCATTGATCTGACTGCCAGTCGTGCGTATGCCAGCTAACCAGCAGCCTTTGAAGTTCTTCAGAACTGAGGTCGAACGCCCGCGCCAGTGTGTTCAGGCATTCGGTCAACAGCGCATCTGGCGTCCCTCTTGCCTTGATTTTTCTCGCTATCTCGGCAACCTTCGGCCCCCCGATCCATCCCGTGATCGTCGGGGCTGTGTCCGGCATCGCCGTCCACCACGTGGCAGGCAACTCATCGCGCGTGAAAAGGAAACTAAGCTGTTCCACATCGGCCGCCAACTCGATCCCGTTTTTTGACCAGCTCAAGTGACGCCAGAACCTGGTGCTAAAGACGAGCGTCACCCGCACGACTGCCCCCATCACCAGTCGTCGTGCGTGCGCCAGCATGTCCCCGGGGGCCGGAGCGAATTCGACCGTTCCCGCGTGCAGCACGCCGAGAGGCAAGGTGATGATCGCGCGGCGCGCACGGACACTGAATGCGCCACCGCTGCCATTCATTCCGTATAGTTCCACGGCGCCACGCTGCCAGACTATCCGCTGCACCGTGGTGTGAAGATGAATGGCCCCACCGGCCTGTTCGATCTTCGCCGCCAGGAATTTCGGCACGCCGTCATAGCCTTCACGGACGCGAAACAACCGGTCCGATTCAATCTGATCTTCTGCGCGCTGCTGCTTCGCCAACGCGGCTACGCCGATCAGATTGCTATCTGCGGCGTTAAAACTTTCGACATATTGCACGGCACTTTGCCGATCGTCCGGACCCACGGTCGCCTGCCTCAAATACTCTGCGAATGTCGCATCGGTGTCGGGCGGTTGCGACGCGCGCCACTGCGTCATCCGCTCCAATACATTGGTGCTGCCCTCGCCGTGCCGCTCAGATGTCTGCAGCCGTCCGTCGGCGAAGCGCAAGCGCGTTCCACTCAGTTCATATGTCTCAAGGCTGGCTTCGCGCAGCAGCGTCCATGTCTGACGCGGTAGCCCATGCACAAACTCAGCACCCAACTCAACCGCTATGACTTCGCCGACGCTCCCGGTCGCTAGGTGTTCAGTGAACACACGGCCGCCCACGCGGTTTCGTGCTTCGAACAAGGCCACCTGGGTTCCGGAATCCGCAAGAATCCGGCCGGCAGCAAGTCCGGCCATGCCAGCCCCAAGAATCACCGTGTCGTAGTTATATGCTGCCGCCATGTGCGGCCGATCAGGCCGTGAGATACCGCTTGAGATTCTCTACCTGCGCTCCCCACCCATTCGAGTTCATCGCGAATGCTTTCGCGCGACGCGAAGCCGGAATCTGGTCGAAACCCGACTCGACCACGGTGAGCAGTGTTGCGCCCTCCACCTCTACGAGCGTGAATACCACCAGCGTAGTCGGCTCGTCCGAATAGTCCACGCCCGGCTCGACCGCGTACGGGTGCCAACGAAATGAAAAGCGCGACTCCGGCTCGACGGTTTCGACCGTGGCCTCGAACTTAACGTGTTCAAAGCCTTTGATCGTGATCGGCCCGCGTAGCGTGGCGCCCGGTGCGACTGAACCGGTCAGTTTGACTCCGAACCACTGGCCGAACTCGCGTGTATTGGTCAAGGCGTGCCATACCCGCGCCCGCGGTGCGACCAACCGGATCTGCTTTTCGATTCGATCGGTGCCGCTCTGCCTCAATGACATGGGTTCACTCCTTTTCCGGGTGCCGAAGTAACGCTTCGAGAGCTTCGAGCCGCCTATCCCAAAGCCGCTCGTATGAACGCAGCCATTCATCGGCATCTGACAGCGGCTGCGGATTAAGCTGACAATAATGGGTCCTCCCGCGCACAGTGCGCCGTAGCAGTCCGGCGTTCTCGAGCGTCTTGATGTGTTTGGATGCGGCCGCCAGCGACATTTTGAACGGCTCGGCCAGTTCTCCGACCGTGCGCTCCTGGGCCGCCAGCCGCCGCAGCATCGCTCGCCGCGTGGGATCGCCCAGAGCACGGAAAACATTGTCCAACTGCACCGATTGCTCAACCATAAAGTTGAATATAGAACCGCCTCGAATGATAGTCAACCATACAGTTGAATTTTCAGCATCGCTCATTGTCCGACAAGTGCAGACGGAAACAGCTGACACGTCGTCGCTGCAGGCTCTGCGATTATGAGGCTGGATATTGTCCCCACGTCCGAGGCAACACTCATGCGCGAAAGCGTCGCTACCTACCCCTCTCCGGCGCAGCGTCCACAGCGACTGATCGCGCAGCAGAACCTCAAGATGGCGCGCTCCGCCCATGCCTATGTTCGGGGCAATACTCTGCAGTTCTATAGATGGCTCAAGGGCCATCATTCCGCAGCCATCCCGAACGGTCCAGCAGTCTGGATCTGTGGCGACTGCCATATCGGCAATCTTGGTCCGGTCGCAAGCGCCGACGGCAACGTGGACATTCAAATACGCGATCTGGATCAGACCGTTATCGGCAATCCAGCGCACGATCTCATCCGTCTGGCGTTGTCCCTGGCCACCTCTGCCCGGGGATCGGACCTGCCTGGGGTGACGACCGCTCACATGATGGAGCACTTGGTAGAGGGCTACTCCCGAGCTCTGTCGCGGCGGCATGGTGGCTCAGAAGCGATAGTCAGACCTGAAGCGGTACGAATTGTGATGCGACGGGCGATGGCGCGCACCTGGAAACATCTGGCAAAGGAGCGCCTCGAAGATGTCGAGCCGACGGTGCCACTTGGTGAGCGCTACTGGCCTCTCGCCAAATCTGAAAAACGAGCAGTCGAGTCTCTGTTTCGGGACGCAGCGGTACGCCGCCTGGTCACGTCACTGAAGTCACGCAAGGACGACGCCAAGGTACAGGTACTGGATGCCGCGTACTGGATGAAAGGCTGCAGCTCGCTGGGTCGCCTACGATATGCGGCGCTGCTGGGAGTGGGCAAAGCAAACGATCCCGATGACTTTTGTCTGATTGACATCAAGCAGGCAGTGCCCGCCGCTGCACCGTGCGCGAAGAACAGCTTAATGCCGCATGATCACGCCGTGAGGGTAGTGACCGGCGCCAGGCAGCTCGCGCCCAACCTCGGAAATCGTATGCTGCCGGCACGGCTTCTAGGCCGCTCGGTATTCCTGCGCGAACTGCTGCCACAGGACCTGAAGCTCGACATCAATCAGCTCACGGTCGAAGAGGCCATTCATTGTTCGCAGTTCCTGGCCTCCGTGGTTGGAACTGCCCACGGGCGGCAGATGGACGCTAGCGAGCGCACGCGCTGGCGTAACGTCCTAGCAAGTGGTCGCTCTCGCCGACTCGACGCACCCTCATGGCTATGGAGAAGCGTTGTCGATCTGATGATCGATCATGAATCCGCCTATCTGGAACACTGCCGCCAGTATGCTCTGACTCTGAAAGCCGCCTGACTAGAACCTATCTCAAAATCGCGAAACATGTGCAAAACGAGTAAAATTCATGCGTGCTACGCGTAACCGACGAGCAGTGGGAGCTGATCCGGAAGCATTTTCCGGAGGAGCACATTCCCGATGATCGTCCAGGCCGCAAGCCGATCCCGGCGCGCAAGGTTCTCGATGCGGTGCTGTGGATTCTCAATACCGGCGCTCAGTGG
>Ga0302326_10004721_pt1 | contig 31369 bp, 23 predicted proteins | sample Palsa_T0_3_FD_202264 | JGI IMG/M metagenome (GOLD analysis project Ga0302326, IMG submission 202264) | Peat permafrost microbial communities from Stordalen Mire near Abisko, Sweden - Palsa_T0_3 | ecosystem: Environmental > Terrestrial > Soil > Palsa > Peat permafrost | place: Sweden: Abisko...
CGGAGATTTCAGCATCACGATCTCTCAAACCAATCGTAAACTCAGCGGCGGATGGATGGCGACGTTTACGAACCAGGCTCCGTTGTTAAATAAATTCGATGGCCGCGCGAGTGCCAAGGAGGTTGTGCTCCGTCTCGACAACGATGTCGACAGGAAAGCGTGTCGGCTGGCCTTCCATAGTATAATTGCGAACCGGACCGAGATTTCCGGCAAATACATCTGGGTCGACTGCAAACCGCAATTCAAAGGGAGAGGCGGCTCCATAGAAATCACGCCGCTTCCTCCGGTCTGATCGCGCGCGCGAGCGGAATGGAATTAGCACTTTATTGGACCTACCAGGTCGTTCAAACCTCAACTCATGGAACATTAAAATGGCCAAGCTAACCACAAAAAGCCGCAAGAAAGTGCCTGCAAAAGAGTTTGGAGAGCCGGGAAAACGGGCTTACCCAATGCCTGATAAGGCTCACGCTGCTAATGCAAAGGCCCGCGCTGCCCAAATGGTCAAGAAGGGCAAGTTATCGGAATCGGAAAAAAAGAAGATTGACGCCAAGGCAAACAAAAAGCTTGGTGCCAAGACAAAGTAGCGACCGGAAAAGAGTAGTTGGACCGAGGCTCTGTTCCACGCGCGCCATCATCGATTTCCTGCTATCTGATTGCCCGATGCCACTGATGCTATCGACCGGTATGAAGCAGACTCAGTGGACTTCTTCGCATGCAGAACTAATCGACGGTACTTGAGTCAAGAATCGACTCAAGCCTGGCTAAATCTAGGGGCTTTACCAAATGATCCAGGAAGCCCGCTTCCAGTGCACGTTTGCGATCGGAATCCTGACCGTAGCCCGTCAACGCGAACAATCGTACATCCCCGAGCTCTGGAATTTCCTTCAACCTGCGAGCCAGCTCATAGCCATCCATAGCAGGAAGGCCGATATCGATTAGCATCACCTCAGGCTTTATTTGAGGCGCGGCGCGTAGAGCGGATGGGCCATCAAAGGCTACCGCAACTGAATGGCCTAAGAGTTTGAGCAGTTCGGCGAGCATCTCGGCTGCATCGCAGTTATCATCAACAATCAGCACTCGGCGTATCTTACTCGACGTTCTCGGCGGCGTGGTCTCGGAACCATCCGCTGTACTTTCGGACACGGGTCCATCATCGAGCCGAACTAAAGGTAGTCGAACGATGAACTCGGTGCCTTTGCCATGCCCTTCACTGGAAGCCTCTACAGTTCCGCTATGAAGTTTAATGAGGCTTTTGACGATCGACAGACCCAAGCCCAAGCCGCCCTCCGCGCGATCTGGGGTGCGATTTCCTTGGATGAACAAGTCAAAAACCCGGGGCAACAGTTCAGGAGTGAGGCCGATTCCATTATCACGAACTCCCAGCACAGCTTGTTGCCCTTCCTGCCCCGCCCAAATCGCGATGTTGCCCGCAACCGGTGTGTACTTCACCGCGTTTGTAAGTAGGTTAACCACTGCTTGTTCCAAGCGTATCGGATCAGCCTCTATAAGCAGTCCAGTCGAAGCCACTGCAATATGGAGTTCATGCTGCCGTTGCTCAACGAGCGGGCGTACTACCTCTATCGCGTTGCTGACAATACGCGCCAACTCGATATGCTCTTTCTTCAGCTGAATCTTACCTTGCGTTACACGCGAGACATCGAGCAGGTCGTCCACCAACCGCGATAACAGCCGCACTTGCCGTTCGATGACTTCGTGCTCGCGCGACATCGACGCGTCCGCGTGTAACTGTTGCAGCTTCAAGGCGGTCGTTATCGAAGCTAGCGGATTTCGTAATTCGTGACCGAGCATGGCTAAAAATTCGTCTTTCGCGCGATTCGCCGCCTCAGCTTCCTGTCGCGCCGCCTCAACTTGTTTAAGCGTCTCGGCTCTTAGACGATCCAGTTGTAGCCGTGAGGATATCCTGGCGGCGAGTTCTCGAGCAGAGAACGGCTTAACCAGGTAGTCATCGGCGCCTCGCTCGAGCCCTCCCATTTGAGCTTCTTCACCGGCCCGCGCTGAAAGCACAATGATGGGAATCGATCTCGTTTTGGGATCGGCTCTTAATTCGCGTATTAGCCCGAGTCCGTCGAGATGCGGCATCATGACATCGGTAAGTATGATGTCGGGCGGGTTTTGCCGCGCCATCCGCAAGGCCTCGATTCCGTCGGCTGCAGCCTCTATCAGATAATGACGACCCAATAGGCGTTTGATGTAGTTGCGCATATCGGCGTTGTCGTCAGCCAATAGGATACGCGCACCACGGTCGTCCTCCGGAAATGCAATATTCGTCTGCAGCCCCATCTGCTCGGTGGATGCAAGCACAGGTTGGTCAGCATCTCCCAGCCAGCGCGACGCCTCCTGGACGAATGCGTCAGACCCGTCCATGTTATGAACTGAGGCACGAACGGTGCGAATTCGAGCGGGGTCCAAATGAGCATGCCCGGCAGGAATCGTTACACCGAAGCAACTTCCTCGTCCTACGCGGCTATCTACCCGAATTGATCCGCCATGTACTTTCACCAGCTCGTTAACCAGTGCCAGCCCAATGCCCGAACCCTCATACGTCCTGGACGGCATTCCTTCGATTCGATGGAACCGCTCGAATAATCTCGGAAGCTCATGCTCTGGAATACCGCTGCCGGAATCAGCAACCGTTAATTCAAAGCCCTCAGCCACCCTACGCATTCCAACCGTAACGCGACCCTGAAGGGTAAACTTGAAAGCATTTGAAAGCAGGTTGAGAACGATCTTTTCCCACATCGAGCGGTCGACATAGGCGGATTCCGAAAGTTCTTCGATTTCGAGATTGAGCTGTAATCCGGCGCGCTCGAGCAGTGACTCGAACGCGCCCGCCAGGCCCCTCGTAAGTTCCGCAAGGTCGGTTGGTTCGAAGCTGGCTTCGACACGGCCTGCTTCGATACGCGAAAAGTCGAGCAGGCTGTTTACCAACCTGAGCAACCGCAATGCATTACGTTGCGCCATCAGCAGGGGAACGCGCGCCCCGTCCTCTTGGATATTCTGAATAGCGTCGTCCAGCGGACCCAGAATCAGGGCAAGCGGCGTGCGGAATTCGTGACTGACATTGCTGAAAAAATGGGTCTTCGCCCGATCTATCTCCGCCAGCGCTTCGGCGCGCTGCCGCTCTGCCTGATATGCGATCGCATTTGTGATGGCGGCCATGACATGGTCAGCAGCCATTTCGAAAAAGCCGCGATAGCGGTCCTCGAATTGGCGTCGCGGGCTTATCCCAACGATCAGAAAGCCGTAATGCACCAGCACGTGCTGGAGCGGAATTAGGAAAGCCGCGTTCGCGCCGCTGCTCCATTTGCCGCCTGGCATCGCCCCAAATCGTAGCTCGATGTCAGTTAAAAGGAGTCTCTGACCGGAACTCATCAACTCGGCGAGTGGCCAGGAGTCCGGCGCGCTATGATCCAGCAGAATTGTCTCCGGCGCTCCCGGACCGTGATGATCATCAAACCCGGCCACTCCCGCGAGCCTTGCGCTCTTTCCAGTGGACTCAGTCAGATAGATCAACGCGAACGGAACATCCGCCGGATTATTCCCGAGGATCTGTGCGGCAGCGCGGCAGGCTTCGTCGGCGGTTTTGGCTTCTGCTGAACGGCCCGCCAATTCGCGCAAGGTCTTGAGCTGGCGCGCATCCTCGAGTTGTTCCGTTGTCTCAGTGACTGTTACGAGAACACCGCCTACGTGACCGCTTTCGTCCTGGATAGGGCTATAGCAGGTCAGAAAATGGACCTCCTCCAGGAACCCATAGCGATTAATCTCAAGATCGAGATCGTCGTCCCAGGTCGCTGGCCCACCATTGAGCGGAGTCAGCAGCATCGGTCCTACAATGTCCCATACCTCTGACCAGCATTGCGCGCATGCTTGCCCGAGCGACTTCGGATGTTTGTCGCCAAGGATCACGCGATAGCCGTCATTGTAAAGCTGAATGAGGTCTGGGCCCCAGCCGATCATCATCGGGAATCGGTTGCCGAGCATCACCCGAACCATCGCTCGCAGGCTGGGCGCCCAACTCGATACCTTCCCTAGCGGGGTTTCCGCCCAATTTATGGAACGCATCAACGCGCCCATCTGGCCACCGCCGCTCAGACAATCTTCGGGTTCTGACCCTGGGGCCTCTCCGCCGCGGAAAGACGTAGTCATGGTGTGCCTGTTGGTGATCCGATCACCGATCGGATTAAGTCCGGGCTCGAAACCTCGTTGAGCATATTGCGAAGGCAGAACCTCAGCTTTTACATACAACGCTGGGCAAAGGCTTAGCAAAGACCTCGGTAGGGCGCTAATGTTGAAAATATCATACTGTGAAACACGCTATTTCGTAAGAACCACCGTTGGTCAGCGGCTCCGCCAAAAAATTCGAGTGCTGAGAAGGACCCATGCTTGTAAAGCGTACACGCCTGGTGCAAGGTCTGGAGCGGGATATCCGGGGAGAGTAATCACGCCCTTACTACTCGTCGCGTCGGCGGTTGGAAGTCGTTTCAGGGAGTCTCCGCGGCCGCCTGTTATTGGACGGGTTTTTGAAGGCAACGACCGAAAAGCGAGGGCGAACCTACCCTTCAGGATCCTGACGCGAGATTGATCGCGCGTCTCGATTGTTTATACTCTGACAAAACCCGTGCAGGTAATACACAATGGCCAGTTCATCTGACTACGTTCCCCCGAAGGTGTGGACTTGGAACAAGGCGAGCGGCGGCCGATTCGCAAACATCAACCGTCCGATCGCCGGACCGACGCACGACAAAGAATTACCGGTCGGGCGCCATCCGCTACAGCTCTACTCGCTCGGCACACCGAATGGAGTGAAAGTGACGGTCATGCTGGAGGAACTCCTGGCCGTCGGCCATAGCGGTGCGGAGTATGACGCCTGGCTGATCAAAATCGGAGACGGAGATCAGTTCGGCAGCGGCTTCGTCGCGGCGAACCCGAATTCCAAGATCCCAGCCCTCGAGGACCGCAGTGGTCCCACGCCGATCAGGGTGTTCGAGTCCGGCGCGATCCTGCTGTATCTCGCCGAGAAGTTCGGGGAGTTCCTACCCAGCGAAGCCGGCGCTCGAGCCGAATGCCTGTCGTGGCTGTTCTGGCAGATGGGGAGCGCGCCGTATCTCGGTGGCGGGTTTGGCCACTTCTACGCCTACGCACCGGAGAAGATCGAATACGCAATCGATCGATTTGCCATGGAGGTAAAGCGTCAGCTCGACGTGCTCGACCGTCGCTTAGCCGAAAGTGATTACATCGCAGGCAGCAGCTATACGATCGCAGATATGGCGATCTTCCCGTGGTATGGCTGGCTGGCAAAAGGCTGGCTTTATGGAGCCGCCGAGTTCCTGAGCGTACAGGATTACAAGAACGTCCAGCGCTGGGCCGACGCGCTCCTGCAGCGGCCAGCCGTAAAGCGCGGGAGTATGGTCAACCGCACTTACGGCAACCCATCGAGCCAGTTACACGAGCGCCATGACGCCACCGACTTCGACACTAAAACGCAGGACAAGGTCGTCTCGTGAGTAACCCGCTCTCTGTTCGCGTTCTCATGTGACCGCGATTTCCGCTCGCAACCTTGTAACGGCTGCATTCAGATTAGGTAGCGAAATCATCCTTTCGATCCAGCGCTCTGAGCATGGAAGGGTCCGTGTACGCTGTCAACGGACGGTGCGTCTAACCTCATTGTAATGTTCTCCCAGGAACAATACGTGTTCTAAACTTAACATATCGTGATAAACCGAGCGGTTTATCGATTCATCCGTCAGCCAGATGGAATGACAACCCGAACAGTCGGTCAGATAAGCAGAAGTGTCACCCTGCGATAAGTGATCCTACATCAGAGGTGCACCCATTCGCGCGCCCCTTCTTTCGATATAATTGGTTCCATAGAGAACGACCGACAGTTGTTTGTAGAACGTCCTTGCATTTAGAATCAAATGTACCGACCGCCTATGGTCGCGCGCACTTTGCCAGCACCCGAAAGGCGTGGAAGAAGCACTGACAAGCGAGCGCGCGGCTCTGTCAGACACCAACCAAAAAAATCAGCGATAGCGTCACGGGTGCACCTCATAGGTGCACCGGCGCCTGAGTAACAAAGAGGGCGCGGATGAAGACGCAGATTCTGGCGGCAATCGGCGAAAAGGAATTGCAGCCGGCGACAGCTCTAAATGCGGCGCTGGCGGCCAATGATCGGCTGAAATACGCTTTCTCCCTGCTGCAAATGGCGCTGGATCACGGCGAACATCCGCAGCAGCCGGCACCCACTCTTAAGCGCGAACGTATCGCTTGCGGGATCGACGATCCGGAGTTAGACAAGGTCGTGGCAAGTGCGCGCATGATAGGTAAATCCTGCCATGTAGCCAGCGCCGCAAGCACCGTTGCCCGCATTGCGGACGATATGCGTTTGATGGCTGCGCCGGTGCTCGCTACGAACTCGAATGGGATGGTCGCGCGGCTCGATACATTGCTTGGCACGCTGCCAGCAGCGAAGGACGACCTCCTCGATCCAGCGGCCATTTCGGCAATGACACAAGTTGGCCATGACCGGAAAGACAGCCTGCATCGCCTGGTGATGGATCTGCACAAAAGGCTCAACGCGATGCAGACCGAATTGGCCGAAGAAAACCTCGATGGCGCCGCCGTTTACAATCTGGCTGAAGCGGACCGACCATTGGTCGCGGCATTCATGAGCGGGCTCAAGCGCACCGCAAAGTTGAAATTCTCGCATCCGGGGCTTGCGACCACTGCCACTCGTACTGGTGGCCGGCTGGTGATCCAGAACGACCTCGGCACGACCGATGCGCACGTCATCGTAATCCATGTGGAGGAACTGGCGGTCAGCGTCACCTATACGGACGTACACCCAGAGCGGCTCGCCTTCTTTCAGGACATGCTGAAATCCCATGCGGTGACTTGGGAAAGCGACCGCACTTCGGTACTGGCGGCCGGTACGCCATTCTACCTCGCGACCGGCCGCTACGAGGCGGCCGATGTCGATGGCCGTCGAGCCTATCTCGAATTTCTCGCCTCGCGCCTCGTTTTCCTGATCGACTGGAACCGGGCGCGCAAGCAATTGCGCGGCTTCCTGCGTGCACCGGATCGCATTGCCCTGCTGCGCTCCGAGGCGGATTCCGAGATTGGGCATCGCGGCTTCCTGGAGCTGGGCGGGGCACGCCTTGTCAATCAGGCCATCGAGGTTACCGCCGGTTCGTCGATGCACTTCGGCGACCGCCTCTGCGACGTGCTCGGCGACGCGGCGGCGCTGGAGTTTCTGCGCTTCGTCTTCCGGACGACGACCGAAGGTCTCCTGACCGAAGTGTCGCACGGCCTCATTCGTGATCGTATCCGGGTGACTTTGGCCACGCATTTCAGCAATCAGGAGCGGCAGCTCTTGCGCCTCGCGGGGGAACACGCAGGGTTAATCTTCGAGATTGCTGGCTCGGTGCGCGACGGGCTGCAGGCGGACCCTGATCATGCCGACAAGCGCGCGCGGCGCGCGGGCCGGTTTGAGCATGATGCGGACCAACTGGTTCAGGCGGTTCGGGAGGCCGTGCGCCGCCGCCCGGAGTACGCCGCATTCATACCGTTGCTGGAAAGGGCGGACGATGCTGCGAACGAGCTCGAGGCCGCGAATTTCCTCCTCGGTCTGGACGCGCTTCGGGGCACGCCACTGGAGCCTTTGCAGATTCTGGCCGAGCTGCTCGCGGAGGCGTCACAGGAGTGGATAAAGGCGCTGGGCCATGCCACCCAAATCGGCCGCGCGGCAACTGAGGCTGAAACGGAGGACTTTCTGACTGCCATCGACCGGATCACCGCCCTCGAGCATCAGGCAGATGACGCGGAGCGCACGCTCGCGGCGACCGCCGTCCAACACGCGCAGGATTTCCGACAGTTGCATCTGTTCACCGCGATCGGCAGCAAGCTGGAGGCCGCAGCGAATGCGCTGAAGCACGCAAGTATTACTTTGCGCGAACATGTGCTTGAGGATGTGATCGATGGCTGAGTTGTACCCGATTGTGATCGGCGCAACGCCATCGAAAGGCGGTGCGGCGGAGGTCGGCAACAAGGCTTGGAACTTGATGCGGATGGCGGCTATCGGTCTTCCGGTGCCCCCCGCTTTCGTGTTGCCCACGGTCTGGTGCCAGCGCGCCCAACGCGCAAACGAGCCGGCGCTGAGGGAGGCCTTGGCCAAGGGTATCGCCATGCTGGAAACCGCTAATGGCATGGGATTCGGTGCCACGCACCGTCCGTTGCTGGTCTCCGTCCGTTCGGGTGCTGCCGTATCCATGCCGGGCATGATGGAGACCGTGTTGGATGTCGGACTGAACGCGGAGACCGTCGAGGGCTTGATTCGCCTGACTGGCAATCCGCGGCTCGCCTGGGACAGCTACCGCCGGCTGGTGCAGGGCTACGCGGAGGTAGTGGCAAATTTACCCACGGCGCCGTTCGACGCGCTGGTAGCTGAGGCGCTGGAGAGGGTCGGCGCGGAGAATGAACGGGAACTCGATCATCGCGATCTCCGGGCTCTGACCAAGGCGATGCTGGATTGCTACCGCACGCTCTCGGGCAAAGCTTTTCCCGCCAATCCCCAGGAGCAGCTAGTGGGGGCCGCAGCAGCAGTGTTTCGCTCCTGGTCTGCGTCCAAGGCGATCAGTTACCGCAGATTGAACGGTATCGGCGACGAGGCGGGAACGGCGGTGACCGTCCAGACCATGGTCTATGGAAATGCCGGCGGCATGTCGGGGGCCGGCGTGGCTTTTACCCGCAACCCGGCAACCGGCGTTCGGGAGCTGTATTTTGACTTCCAGTTTAACGCCCAGGGCGATGATGTAGTGGCGGGACGCCAAAAGCTTCGCGATAACGAAAGACTCCGTGTTGTGATGCCTGCCGTCTGGGCGCGGCTGCACGACATCTGCCACGAGTTGGAGGTGTTGTTCGGAGATGCACAGGATTTCGAGTTCACAGTGCAATCCGGCGTTCTCTTCCTGCTCCAGGCGCGGCGGGCCAAGCGTACAGATTGGGCAGCGCTGGCGATCGCCGTGGACATGGTTGAGGAAGGGTTGCTCACGCCGGTTGATGCGCTCGCTCGCCTCGATGGCATCGACGTGGACGCCGTGGTCCGAACAAGCTTCGCCCTGCCGGAGCCTGACACGCTGGCGGTAGCGCAGGTGGCGGGCATGGGCGTAGTGAGCGGCGCCGTGGCACTGGACCCGGACGCGGTAAAGCGTCTGACTGAGGCAGGCACACCGGCGATACTCGTCCGGCGTGAGACCGTAACAACCGATATCGAAGGTATGGCGCTAGCGGCCGGAATCCTTACCGGTTCGGGCGGCCGGACTTCTCATGCGGCGGTCGTGGCGCGCCAGCTTGGCAAAGTGTGCCTCGTTGGCTGCCCAGGACTCGACGTCGACCTGAATCACCGCCAATGCCGGATCGGTGCGACGGTACTGAAGGAAGGCGATTTTCTGTCGCTGAACGGCAATACCGGCGCTGTTCACCTCGGCCGGCTAACCCCGCTGACCGAGCGACCCGAACGCGCCTTGGCCGCCATCACGGCCTGGCGCCATGCCGCAGCTGCCTAGTTCCGGTCCAGCGCTTGATGCAGCGGATGGGACTGGCGGCCATCTACCAACGCCCGCGTAACAGCCGGCCCGCACCAGACCATCGGAAGTGAGCGCGGCGCGGAGCGCTGTAAGGGCCTTTAAAACCCACAGCATCCACGATACGAATCAGGAAAGCATTATCCCAGCGCCACACCGATCCCGACTAACTCGCGCTCGAGCTATCGAGGTACCACGCCGGCACATAGATTTGCCAAAAGGAGTGGCTTGGTGCCGATGCGGTCCGCGGCAATTCATTCCGGGTGGTGGATGCCCTCGACGTTCTCGTGGCTTACGGACACACTCCGGAATTAGGTATGTTCCCAAGCGTGCCACCGCCATTGAGCGAGGTCGAACCGCAAATCGCGAACATAGGCGAAGTGCTAGTGGGCAGCGTGACCGAAGAAAGGCGAACATTGGTGATCTTCACGTAGGGATTCTGCCCTCCCGGCCCGGCGCCGGTGATGTTCGCCAGTGGCGGCGGTGTGTTGAAATTGTCTTCCTGAATCTGGCCGCCAGTGAACGTTACATGCGCATAAGCGTTATGACCGTTGACGGTGAAGATAGCTCCACTCGACGGAAAGGATGAGCCCGTCTCCTCGATGTAGGAATTGATGAAATCGACCCCCACCCCATTCGTGGTTACCAGCGAGCCAGTTATGGTGTCTTCGTGCGTACCGATGAAGGTTAAATCGCAGCCTGAATCCATAATCCCGTTAAACAGGTTGAAGATTTGGCCACTGATAATGTTCACGCCTTCGCCAGCGTTATTTCCGCCCACGCAATTGATTCCCACGCCGTTCCCATCGCCGTAAAGGCGGGCGTTATTAAGCGTGATGAGATAGCCGTTGGAGCCCACCTGGAATTGAGTGCCAAAGCCGGAAACGTGTAAGTCGTTGAAAGTAAGGAAATTGGCGTCAACCTGTAATCCCACCGTCGCGGTTCCGGTGCCCGGGCCAGTGAGTGTCAGGGTGTCCCAGGCGGGGGTGGTATAGCTATTTGGCCCCGTGTTGACGACCAATCCGCTCCCCTCGGCGTGCCAAGGCGTACCGTCGGTTTTGAGGCCAACGTTATCCACCTCCTCGGTCAGTGTCGTGTCTAGATCGCACGCGCCGAACGTGCGCACTTGTGCTGCGCCACTCTTGAAGGCGGCGTCGATCGCGGCGCTGTCCTGCGAGCCGGTGCAATGTACCACACCGGCATTAGGGGCCGGAGTAGGCGTCGGGCTGGTTGCGGCCGGCGTCGGAGTAGGAGTGAGCGTAGGAACCGGCGTCGTAATCGGAGTGGAAGTTGCAAGCGGGGTTGGAGTGTTGACCGGGGTCGAAATTGGCGTTGTTGTAGGCGTCGCGACCGGCGTCGGTGACGGACTTACCGGCGTGGAGGTCGGCGTCGGCACCGGGGTCGCGATCGGAGTGAAAGTTGCAATCGGGGTTGGAGTGTTAACCGGGGTCGAAATTGGCGTTGTTGTAGGCGTCGCGACCGGCGTCGGTGACGGACTTATCGGCGTGGAGGTCGGCGTCGGCACCGGGGTCGCAATCGGAGTAGGAGTTGCAAGCGGAGTTGGAGTGTTGACCGGGGTCGAAATTGGCGTTGTTGTAGGCGTCGCGACCGGCGTCGGTGACGGACTTATCGGCGTGGAGGTCGGCGTCGGCACCGGGGTCGCAATCGGAGTAGGCGTTGCAAGCGGAGTTGGAGTGTTGACCGGGGTCGAAATCGGCGTCGATGTAGGTGTCGCGACTGGCGTCGGTGACGGACTTATCGGCGTGGAAGTCGGCGTCGGCGACGCGGAGGTCGCCTGAACCGTGATGTCAGCATCCGCTGATCCGTCTTGATGGCCGTTCGAGTAAGCATTACAGACGATGTAGTGCGAGCCCGGGTTAGGCGATACGGACCAGACACCGGTCTTATTACTGGTGACGTAGAGGTCATCAAGGTAGAAGAAATAGGACGCACCCGGATTAAGGTCTTGGCAGGTAACTACGACCGGATTGCTTACAACCGCATTTTCCGTCGGAGTCATCGTCACGATGGAAGCGCTAACCCGTGCACAAGTAAGAAGCAGCGCTAGCGTTGCGACGAGTGATGCGAACTTCTTCATTGACAACCTCGAAGGAATCAGACGACCGGCGAATTACCTGGCGCCCAATTTTTTAAGAATATGGGAAGGTGCTGTGCGGATCGAATCACCGTACCTGGGATTCAGGATCGCGAAACTCCTCGACCTCGCGGAGCGACAGCGAGTAGCGAAGCTACCAACGCACGGCAAACAGAATCAGCTCTGGCGCCGTGTGCGGCCACTTGAAGATTGTCCGTCCGGTTGCATGCTTCACGATCGTTTCAGCCGACCAGCCAACCCCGCCCAAGTTGCAACACATCCCCTTTTGCCTCAATCATAATAGCCTACTGTCAGTAACTGCAGGCCGACATCAAAGCGGCTCCGGGCTCAGAGCCCGAGCTATTGACGACCAGATGGGTGTATAGACAGTCAAAGCGCTGAGCAGCGAAGCATGAGTTCCCATTTCAACAATAGTCCCCCGATTTATGACGAAAATGCCGCAGCACCGGCCCGATCAAATTCGCGGCCAGCGTGGTAAAAGCGTCAGGGCACCGATCGACATCTGATCGGCCCAGACTGGGGCGCTCCGTACCAGAGCATCACGACCGATATAAGCATCGAAGGAAGGTTTGCGATTGGGTTCGGGCGTGGCTCGCACCCCTGTCTTCACGCGCGCGAGTAGCCTTAACGGAGCCGGCGTGTTGGCTCGAAGGAGCGGCGCCACAACCGTCGCACAAACTTGCACCGGCTCAATTCAATTGCGCCGCATGATACGGATTGCGGCTCGATCGCCGCCTCGCATCCGTCGCAGAACTTCGCGGTTTCTCGATTCCGCGCCGCATTTCGCACGGCGCATTGGTTACCTCATCTTCGGACCATTCAACCGGCGCATCTTATGTTCCTAGTTCTTCAAGCAGCGCCTTGGCGTCGATGAGATCGGTCCGCGAGATGCTGCAGCAGTTGGTGTGGGAGCAGAGCTTCCGCCGCCTGGACGGCTATATCGGGTGATCCGCCCGAGCGGCGTGCGTTTCGCAATCTCATCGAGGATCGCCAAGCCGGCCCGCGCGGCGCGCGCGGCGATCGCGGTCGAGCCGACGAGGCCGCAAAACGGCACCGTCAGATGCCGCCGCTCACCTACTTCCTTGAGTGACTTGACGGGCTGGGTTTGAGAACCTGAAAAGCTAACGGATACGCTGAGGGAGGCACCGCAGTCACCGCAGAATTTTGCGGTCGGTCAGAATACCCACTTCGCACTGCGGACAGTGACGCTGAAGTCCGGCGCCACATTCAGAACAGAACCTGCCGCCGGCCGGATTTTCGAGATTGCAGCTCGGGCAGCGCATCACCCTCCCAAACAATCGCCAGCAATCATATTTGCCTTCATCTTATCGGGACGAACACGCTGCCAATCTTAGCGAGGAGAATCTGCGCGTTCATTTCAACGCCCACCTTCACGGTTTGCTGAATCGACGGTAACTGGGCTACCAAATTGTCGGCGACGCCCTGGTAGAGGTTCGAGGGGTCCCCACCCCAAGCCGGCAGCCTTCCGAGCTGCTCCTTGGAAAGGTCCTTCAAAAAATGTCGAGCCTGCGGGGACATCAGCTCCACGTTTTTCAGACCCTCGAACTCTTTGTAGTTGCCCACCTGTGTCATTACTAACTTTTTGGCATAGGCGGGATGGTCCGCGAGCAAAACACTCCAGCAGACCGTGCAGTAAAATCTGGTGGTGGCGGCGTTTTCGAAATTCATGAAGGCGCCCAGCTTATCTCCGCCCTTTACGAGCGTGAAGGCGTTTGGGAACCAACTGCTATCCAAACACTGATTCTCTGGAAAGGCAGGACCTCCACGCTTGGTCGCGTACCACAGAGCTGCAGTGCAATCGTGGCAGCAGCATTCAAGTCTGAACAAATCGTGTTTGGTATCGAACTCAATTTGCACGGTTCCACACTTGCAGTTAATGGTCGCCACAACTCATCGTCCTCGTTTTGCTTAAACCAATGCTATAGCCGCAGTGTTAGTCTTGGAATTCCGACGTCTGCACTGGCAAAGGCGGAACAAGGTGGCGGAGGGGGTGGGATTCGAACCCACGATGACCTTTCGGCCACGCCGGTTTTCAAGACCGGTGCCTTCAACCGCTCGGCCACCCCTCCGATGATCAGATCGCCTCAGGCCTTCACCTTTTCGCGCATCGTAACGAACTCTTCCGCAGCGGTCGGGTGAATGGCGATCGTCGCGTCGAACTGCGCCTTGGTTGCCCCGCATTGGAGCGCCACCGCGAAGCCCTGAATGATCTCACCCGCGTCGTCACCAATCATGTGACAGCCGAGGACGCGATCGGTCTTGCGATCGACGATCAGCTTCATGAGCGAGCGCTCGTCGCGTCCGCCAACAGTATGTCTCAGCGGACGGAAGTCAGACTTATAGACATCGATTTCGCCATACTGTTTACGCGCCTCGGTCTCCGTCAATCCGACCGTACCGATTGGCGGCTGGCTGAAGACTGCCGACGGCACGTTGCCGTAATCGACTCGCATCGCGCGTTTGCCGAAAAGGGTCTCGGCCACGGCGCGTCCCTCCGCAATTGCAACCGGCGTCAGGTTCCTGCGATTCGTCACGTCGCCAATCGCGTAGATGTTCTCGACCGACGTCCGCGAATAATGATCGACGACAATCGCCCCCACCCCATCGAGCATTACGCCCGCATCCTCGAGTCCTAATCGGTGGGTATTCGCCGCACGCCCAGTAGCAAACATAATAAGGTCTGCGTCGGCTGCGGGTCCCCTGGTGAGTGTGACATGCACACCCCCGCCATCGCCCCGCTCTACCCGGCTGACCTCGGTGTCGAGGCGCAGTTCGATTCCCCGTTTGCGCATCGCCAAAGCCAATGTGAAACGCATGTCGTCGTCGAATCCACGCAGAAACATCTCACCGCGATGGACCACGGTGACTTGCGCGCCCAAGCCGTGGAAGATTCCCGCGAACTCGAGCCCGATGTAACCGCCGCCCACGATTACCACGCGCTGCGGCATCTGGTTGAGAAAGAACGCCTCGTTCGAAGTAATCGCCAATTCGGCACCGGGAACTTTCGGTACGGTCGGCCAGCCGCCGGTCGCGACCAGAATGTTACCGACGGTGAATCGTTCGCCCCCGGCTTCGGTTGTATGTTCGTCAATGATCCGTGCGCGGCTTCTGACTATCTTCACACCCGAATTGATTAGGAGGTTTTCGTAAATACCGTTCAGTCGCGAGATCTCGACATTCTTGTTAGCGATCAGTTTGTTCCAGTCGAAGCTCGGATCGCCGACCGTCCAGCCGAAGCCAGTGGAATCCTTGAAGTCTTCAGCGAATTCAGAGGCGTAAACGAGCAGCTTTTTCGGAATACATCCGACGTTGACACATGTGCCACCGAGATAGCGTTCCTCCGCAATCGCGACGCGGGCGCCGAGGCTGGCCGCGACCCGGCTCGCCCGCACGCCGCCCGAACCGGCGCCGATCACGAAGAGGTCAAAGTCGTACTTTTCCGCCATTGAATTACTGCCTTGCTCACCGCGCGCCTGATGGACGACAATCCGTGAATGCCCGCCTCGCTACATCGATTGTTCGCCACGCTCTTCCCGCCGCTGTGCGGGAATCGTGAAGGTATCGGCGAATGCAATTCGCCCAACTACTTCGGTCCACCTGGCGATGCTTCAGTTGGCGTCGGCTTGGGTCTGCGATCCCTTAGGATGGGCCAACTCGTCATCGATTACTTCCGAGAATCCCTTCTCGGTTTCCGCGCCGACCATTTCGCGCCCGTTGACAAAGAACGTCGGCGTTCCACTCACTCCCAGCCGTTCGCCTTCAGCCTGGTCCGCCTTGACTCCCGCCGCTCCCGCCTTGGCGTCGAAGCATGAATCGAACTTTTTAGTGTCCAAGCCAACCTTCGCCGCATTCGCTTTTAGACTATCAGCATCCAGTTTCGACTGGTCCGCAAACATGGCGTCATGGAACTGCCAGAACTTATCCTGATCCGCTGCGCAGCGGCCGGCAATCGCGGCATCCATCGCGTGCTGATGCATCCCCAAAGGAAAGTCCATGTAGACCAGCTTTATTTTGTCGCCATACTTGGCGCGAACATCCTTCAAGGCCGGCTCTGCGGCGCGACAGTATGGACATTGAAAGTCCGAGAACTCGACGATCGTCACGGTTGCATCCTTGCCGCCAGTCCACGGATGACCTGCGCTCGCGACGTTGACGCGTGGTTCCACTAAGGCCACCTTCACATTATCTTCAGCGCGGAGCTTTTCGATCAAAGCATCACGCGCCTCGCGGTCCTGATGCCGTTGAAGCGCGCTCACTAAAGGCGTCTGGATATCACTGAAGGGGCGGCCGCCGGTCTCCGAATCGATACTGGCCTTATGCGCGTCGTAATACTTGCGCGCGTCGGCCGCCGTGACTTGACCGCCCTTGCCGCTCATTTCCCGCGCCAGGAACGCGTCGGGAGTCAGTTTCGCTTTTTTCGCCGCCTCACCGATAACATAATCGTCGATAAGCTTGTCGAGCGCCTCCTTGCGCAACTCATAAAGCTGGCTCCGGCCGAGAGTCTGGAGTACGGCCGCATCCATTTCGCGCTGAGTTATCCGATGAGTGCCGATTGTCGCCACCACCGGGTCCGCGGAATTTTGCGCCGCCCATAAAACCCGCGCCGGCAGCGTCCCGATGCTCGCGACGAGAATTGTGGCGACCGCAAAAATCCTCGGGAACGCCATCGCCGCGGCCGCCCTGTCAGGCCGGCCGGCGCCGGCAAGATTACGTTCAGCTTCCATCCCGCCTCCTTATTCGACGGGAACAACGCGCCCGCCAGCCGACCAGTTTACCATGCGCGCGATCCATTATTTCAATAGCATCCTTACGAGCCGCTGGTAGCTAGCGCATGCAATCAGCCATTGTTGGAGCAACCCGGCGTCGCCCCGTTACTCGCACATCCGTCGCCGACCATCCCAGCCTTTCCCCGCTTCTGATCCTCTGTCCGCTTGAGAAACCGTTTCACTGTCAATAGTTTAGAAATCCTTACTTTAAAAATACTCGTAGCGAGAGTGGCGGAATGGCAGACGCGCCGGACTTAGGATCCGGTGCCGCAAGGCGTGGGGGTTCAAGTCCCCCCTCTCGCAACCCCGACAAAATCAAAAGGTTCCCGAATCTCGTAGGCAGACGCGCAGACGTTCCTACTTCTTCGTCCGCCCCGCTGAGCCGCGAGGTGATGGGACAACAGGATGTTAGCCTGACGCCGCAGCCGCAGCAGGTGCTCATCGGACTCCAGCAAAAGGTCACATGCGGTCTTTTGAGAGTCGTTGTGACGCGGCTGGAGGGATGCACCAGTCCTCGAACTTCGCGGAAGCTCGCTGGCAGTGCTGGAAACGGTGGCGTACTGAGAACGATGCCGCTTCAAGCCGAATAAAGCTCAGTTCCGCTTATCTGCTGAAAGGTCCCGTCGCCATAAAACCGGCGGGCACTTCATTTTTGCGCCCCTCAAGATTGAGAGTTAGTACGTTTGATGCCTGAGCGTGATCGTCTGGCGCCTCGCAATGCTCCTCACCTGGATTTTCTTGCTGACCGTGAACGAGGTCAGCCTTCCGAGGACGTCGCCGCTTGATCCCGCCGCGGATTCCCGCGTTAGTGCTTTTGCCATCACGCTTAAGCATCGAACGCAGTTGAGCTTACAATGTACATAACGCGAAGAGAATTTATCCTCAAAAGTTCCCTGACGGCCGCAGCGCTGGCAACGAAGCCTTTGGATCTGCTTGCCGGCTCGCCCGCGCGCCGAATGCTCAATCCGAATGGACTGGCGCACTTTGTCGATCCGCTGCCGGTGCCGAAAATCGCCGATCCGACCGGCTATCGGTCCGCTCCCGAGGAACCCAAACGCGCAGTCCCGTATTACCGGATTTCACTGCGGGAGTTCAGCGCAAAACTCCATCGGGACCTCAGACCGACGCGGCAATGGGGCTTTGCCTCGACCGTGCCTGGCCCGACCTTCGACACCCGGCGGGGACAGGGATTGATGATCGAATGGGCCAACGACCTTCCACCAAGGCATTTTTTGCCAATCGATCACAATCTTCACGGAGCGGAGGCGAACCTTCCCGAAACTCGCACCGTCGTTCATGTACATGGCGCGAAGGCGCCGCCCGACAGCGATGGCTATCCCGAGAACTGGTTCACCCCGGGCAAATCAGCGATTTACTACTATCCCAACGATCAGGAAGCCGCGACGCTCTGGTACCACGACCATGCAATGGGCATTAACCGGCTTAACATCTACGCTGGATTGTCAGGCTTTTTCCTCGTTCGCGACGAGGCTGAAGCGGCGTTGAACCTGCCCAGCGGCCCCTACGAGATCCCCTTGATGCTCTCTGATCGGCTATTCGACGAAGATGGCCAGCTCTATTACCCGACTTCCGGCAAACCGGACGCTCCCTGGGTGCCGGAGGTCAACGGCAATATCATTTTGGCCAATGGGAAGATTTTCCCCTATCTGGAGGTTGAACCTCGAGCTTATCGTTTTCGCCTTCTCAATGGATCGAACACTCGCGCCCTGCCGCTTTCGCTATCGAACGGGATGAACTTCCAGCAGATTGGGAGCGATCAGGGACTCCTGGGATCTGTGGTTGATAGCGATAGCCTGACGCTTTTCCCCGCCGAGCGCGCAGACCTGATAATCGATTTCAAAGGCAACTCGGGACAGCGCATTGTGCTCGGAAGCCGGTCGGTCGAGATCATGCAGTTTCAGGTTCGCGACGCGGTTCGCGTCACGTCAGTACCGTGGTCTCGTTCGCTGCGCAAGGTGAACCGCATCGCGGAGTCCGCGGCCGTCAAGATCCGCGCTCTGACGTTGAACGATTACTACGACTACAACGGCAATTCCATGATGATGCTGCTCAACGGTGCGCATTGGAATATGCCTGTGACGGAAAAGCCGGTCATCGACACAGTGGAAATCTGGAGGCTGATCAATCTGACGCGGGACGCCCACCCGATTCACCTGCACCTGGTGCGCTTTCAGATACTCGATCGCCGCCGCTTTGATTTATTTACCTACAACTTGAATCACACCGTTAAATATCTTGGACCGGCGATGCCACCGGATGAAAATGAAAAAGGATGGAAGGACACGGTGCGCGCCGATCCAGGAATGGAAACGCGGATCATCATGCGCTTCGAAGGCTATGCGGGGCGGTATGTATGGCATTGTCACCTGCTGGAACATGAAGACAACGAGATGATGCGCCCGTACGAAGTTATCGGCGGTTAAAGCACGCCGTGTTTTGAGTTTGGCGACGAGCGCTGAGCAGACTGCGCAAGCTGTTCATTTCACTATCATCTCTCCATCATCTTTTGGCCGCTGTCAGTTAATCGTTGCATGACAGATTGCTCCCACGGCGATCTCCGCCGGACTTTGCCTGAAATAGAGGGAGGATCTCAATGAACAGATTACGACGAAGGAAGTGGGTCGCGTCGGCGGCTATAACCGCCATGCTGACGGCACAAACGCTGCCGTCTTTTGCGTTTAATGGTGTTGATGCCAGATTCAGGACGCGCGTCGGCGCGGCTCAAACCGAAGGGGCGCCCGCGGCCGAGTCCACTTCGACCCCCGAGGTCGAACCGAGTCCGGCCAGCCCGTCCACTACAACGACGCCGATCAAGCACGTAATCCTGATCATCGGCGAGAACCGGACTTTCGATCACGTGTTCGCGACCTACCAACCACCAAAGGGTCAGACGGTCCTCAATTTGCTCTCGGAGCGAATCGTTGACACCAACGGAAACCCGGGGCTGTTTTTCGGCCGCGCCCGACAGTGGCAAGCGTCCGACACCACCACGTATTCAAACGATCCGTCGAAAGTCGCTCCCTACGGCCTGTTGCCTAAAATGAACACCGACGGAGCTCCCACCAACGCGCCGTTCGCGACCGTAGGCGACGCCGAAGCTATCGAACCGGCCCTGGAACCTGCCGATTACGTTGACCTGACCATCGGAGGGACTGGCCTGCCCAAGGATTCGGTCGATACCCGTTTCCCTGGCGCACTCGGGAATGGACCTGTACCGATGGATAACTACATCACCTACGACGACTACGCTTCGAGCCCGGTGCATCGATTCTTTCAGATGTGGCAGCAGCTCGACTGCAGCGCAAAAACCCGAAACTTCTTCAACTCCAGCGGTTGTTTGAACGACCTTTTTCCGTGGGTCGAAACCACGGTCGGGGCCGGCACCAACGGCGAGCCGCAGCCATCGACTTTCACCGATGAGACCACCGGTGAAGGCAGTACCTCGATGCAATTTTTCAACGTCGCGAAAGGCGACGTGCCGTACTTCACGAGCCTGGCCCAAAAGTACGCGCTAAGTGACAATTTTCATCAGGCGATAATGGGTGGGACCGGCGCAAATCACATAATGATCGGCTACGGCAGTCTCATCTATTACGCGGACTCAAGCGGCAACCCGGCAACGCCGCCTAGCGGTCAAATTGAGAATCCAAATCCGCAAACCGGCACGAACAACTGGTACACCGAGGACGGGTATGGTTATGCTCCTGCGCCTTTTCAGGATAACGGCGGATCGTATGTGAACTGCGCCGATTCCACGCAGCCGGGCGTCCAGCCGGTAATGGCGTATCTTAGTTCGCTGTCCTACCTGCCCTTTCTAGGTGGCGACTGCGCACAGAACGCCTATTACCTGGTCAACAACTACAACCCGGGCTATCTGGGTGACGGCACTCCCGCCCCGCTGGGTCCCGGCCTGTTCACCATTCCACCCAGCACGCAGCCGAATCTCGCGACCCTGCTTTCCGCTCACAATGTCTCCTGGAAATACTATGGTGAGGGGTTTGCCGGCGGCGCGGAAACTGGCGAGGCGGGAACCTTTTGCAACATCTGCGATCCGTTCCTCTACTCCACCCAGATCATGACCAATCCCACGCTAAGAGCGAACAATCAGGATATCACCGATCTTTATTCGGACATTCAGAACGATACTCTGCCAGCGGTTTCGATCGTCAAGCCAGACGGGATCCTCGATGGTCATCCGGCCTCTTCGAAATTGGAACTGTTCGAGGGATTCACCAAGAAAATCATCGATATGATTCAGGCGAATCCTTCGGTATGGGCTGACACCGCCGTCATGATCACCTTCGACGAAGGCGGCGGCTTCTGGGATTCCGGCTACGTGCAGCCGATCGATTTCTTTGGCGACGGTACACGGATCCCTATGATCGTCGTCTCTCCATTCTCAACCGGCGGACGCGTGGTGCACACGTACTACGACCACGTCTCCTTCGACAAGTTCGTCGAAGCTAACTGGAGCCTGCCGACGATTTCGCCGCGCGGGAGAGACAATCTGCCCAATCCGAAGACAGGCTTTCTGAGTCCCTACGTTCCAACGAATAGCCCGGCTATCGGCGACCTGATGGACATGTTCGAGTTCCCCTCCCAACATCGCCATCACCACTTCTAGAACCTTCATGCTGCCGGGTGGAGACACAGCTTACCCCGGCAGAACGCTCGCGAAACGGGACGGCAGCCTGCGCTGCCGTCCCATTCATTACTTACCCCATCATTCGGGATTCGCACGCAGAGGATCGAGGATCATGGTGAAACGAGCCTTATGGATTGTAATTGCAATGGTTTCACTAACCGCGGCCAAGGATATCAAGGCTGAGGAGTTGGCCGCATTGCCCGGCTTATGGAAGACTACGATCAAGACCGGAACGACCGGTAATGCCGTGCCATCTCAGGTCAGTTGGCGTTGCGTTGCAGAGGACGCGGATCCGTGGATTTCGTATGCGCGCCTGCCGGTCCTGCCGCACGAGTCCTGTGAGCGTAAGGACTTTGTCCGGACGAGTACCTCATTGACGTGGCGGCTCGACTGTACCGGCGAGTTCGAAGTAATCAACGAGGGATCGATCATTTTCGACTCCGCGCAACATTACACCGGCACCGTGAAGCTGACAGGTACACTCATGGGATATCCTATCGACGATACTTTGCGCCTGGAGGGCGAACATCGAGCAGCCTGCACGAGTCCTGCCGATTGACGGGACTGGAGCGGGGGATTTCCGCCGCTTCGGGAACAGGGCGCAAGGCGCCAGGGCCATTTGGGGAACGAGGAGTGTACCGGTTCCGGTTTTCGTCCCTTTGAACAGCTTCGCATCGTCCACGTTGCCGGCGCGCTGGCACATTGAGGTCGATTACAGTAAAGCTCGATTGGGACGCGAGACGCTCGTTGCGCCGCGGTCCTGAACCCTGGGAGATTTGCGATGGCACAATATATCGAAGTCGAAGAAGCGATCGGGATGCCGGGGCTGCGGGTCGTGCTGACGCCGTCAGTGCCGGGGCCCTGGACTGAATCAGCGAAGGCTATCTTGCGAGTCAAGAACCTGCCTTACGTCAAGGTGCGCCAGGAGTTAATGGGTCAGAACCTGCCCTTGCTGAATTGGACCAAGCAGGCAACGGCGCCGGTCTTCGTTTACAACGACGAGCGTCCGCGAACCATATGGAATGACCAGCTTTATCTCGCGGAGCGCCTGGCCCCAAATCCGCCCCTGATTCCCGCCGGCATTAACGACCGCTCCCTGATGTTCGGACTCGCCAACGAACTCTGCGGCGAGAACGGCCTTGGCTGGGCGCGGCGCCTGATGATAATCCATTCGTCGCTGACCGATCCCAACACCGGCGAAGCTTCCAAACAGGGTGTGCGCTTCCTCGGCGCCAAGTACGACTATTCGGTGCCGGCCGCCGAGGCGGCGCCATCCCGGGTGGCAGATATACTGACGACCTTCAGCCGGCAACTGGATGCGCAGCGCAATCGCGGGAGTCGTTTTCTGATCGGCAACAGCCTAAGCGCGCTCGACCTATACTGGGCCGCTTTTGCCGCCCTCATCCAGCCGCTGCCGGACAATCTGTGCCAGATGCCTGCGGGATTCCGTAAAATGTACGACTGCACCGATCCGGCGGTAAAGAGCACGGCGAGTCCACAACTGCTCGCCCATCGCGATTTCGTTTACCACGAATACCTGGAATTACCAGTCGATATGTAGCTTCATTTATAGGACTATAGAGCCGCTCATGGCGGGGCGACGACGAGGAATGTCATTCCGCTCGCGCCGCCACGAAGCGTTCTCGCGGAGGTTCGCTATGGCGTCGGATAATCTCTCGGGTATCGGTGATGCGATTCGGAAGGCGAGCGCGGCTTATGCCGAGGCGCTGGCCGCGGTCGGTAAGGCGCTGCAAGGACTCGCGGGAGGCGCCGCCAGTGTCGATCGGGATCGCCTGGTCGAGAATTGGCTGCGTGTCGCCCGCATGAGCAAGGACGGCGTGATCACCGCGCTCGAGCAGGGCTTCGAGTTGTGGGAGCGCGAAATCCGACGCACCGTTGCCGCCGCGAAAAGCAGCGCGCCTCACGAATCGTCGAGTCCGATGGACGCATGGACGGAAAACTGGCGCCGCGCGACTGAGGCCTTCACCGGCGGTACCGGCACGATCGGCGAGGAAGCGCGCAAGCAGGCGGAGGCGATTCAGAAATCGCTCCAGGACGGAATGAAGGCGTGGCAGCGGCTATGGGAGCCGGAGAAGAAGAAATCCTGACGCGGCGCGGCCGGCGAGTCGATTTTCAGACCTTGCGCCGCGCCGACAGGTGAAATCCGGGCTTGATTATCTAATTGCGAGGACCGCGCGTTTGGGCGGTGTTCCGTAGTGGAGATTTAGACCGTTTCGATTTGCCGTTTGGCCAGCCGGGCATGAACCGCGGCTACGATCTCGGCGGGTGTTCCCCCTACATCCACGACGATTGCCTCGTTGGGCTCCTCCAGCACTTCGAACTGGCTGCGCAACAGCGCTGGATCGAAGAAATGGCCATGACGTGCCGCCAACCGCTGCGCGATCAAATCCATCGAACCCTTCAGATAGACGAGCCGGATGTCATTAGTTCCCTCTGTCAGTACCGCACGGTGCGCTTCTTTAAGCGCCGAGCAAGCAATCACCGCGTCGGTACCCGATTCTTCATAGCGGTCGATGAGCGCCCTGACCGCGGCAAGCCACGGGCGGCGATCTTCGTCGGTGAGCGGAAGCCCGCGATGCATCTTGTAGCGGTTTTCCTGTGAATGCAGATCGTCGGCGTCGCGAAAGTCGCAGCCGAGATCGCTCGCGAGCATCATCCCTATGCTGGTTTTGCCCGAGCCAGCGACCCCCATAACGATGACCACCATGATCGACCGTCAAGCCATAGCGGCGAGGATTTTCCGCTCTCCGCGAAAAGGCTGCCGCCCGTGCGCCACGGCAAGATTGTCGATCAGCAACAGGTCACCCTTTTCCCAGGGGAACTTGACCGTGGCGGCGTCAATCGTCTCGCCAATACTGTCAACAAAAGCTTCCGGGATCGGCTCGCCGGTGCCGAAAATGACATGAAAGGGCCGTGTCAGCGGGTTGGGATACATGAATTCATAAAACATAACTTTAGGTTTCCCATGCATCCGGGGGGTCACCAGAAAAGTCGTGACCATGTTGAACCAGGCCTTTTCTCCCGTGACTGGATGTTCCTTCACGGCCGGCAAGAGATTACTTACCATCGCACTCGCGGAGCGGTCGTCCCAGATCAATTCGAGTCCCTGGTCCTTAACAAATACCTCAACTTGGTGTTGATCGGTGGTTGAGAACGTCTCCATCCATGAACACTGAAACCCCAACCACCGATTGAGCAATTTCCAGACGGGGTGCCATTTTGGTCCAAACAGATAACGATGATACCGAAGTTGTTTGCGCTCGAATTCGTCTCTCAAATCAGGTCGCAAACGACGATAGATGAGCCGCGAATCGCTCAACGGCGTCTCTCCTCCCTGGGTCGGCTCCACTTCGCAATAGAAGCAGATTTCTCCCGGCGGGCGGGCAATATACGAAAGTTCGTGGTGCTGGGGGATGCAGTAGCTTGGCGGAACGCGCGTCGATTCGTAGATGTTGTGCGCCACGCTCGATCGCGGGCTAACGCCGCCATGATAAGGCCGCGGTCCTGCAGAGAAGTAGCTGCGAGCAAAGGTAAAGAAATCCGCGCTGTCAGCGAGACCGAAATCCCGGAATAGAATCGCGCCATGCTTCAGTTTCAGTTCCGAGAAGAGATCCCCATGTACTCGCAATGCGGCAAGCAAGGACTCGATACCGTCCGCCGAAAGACCGAGAGAACCAGGCGTCACAATCACCGGTAAGCGACGTTGGTCGAAAAATTCGAATCGGCCCATAGCCATTCCACGCGACGCGAAGGGACTCCTTCGAGCAATCGGATTGGGGGTGGCGAGACCTGCTGACGACGCTCTCTTGCCAATCCGGATTTGGAACTCTCGCCGCTTAAACGATGTAGAATGATGCCGTTTGCTCTCTAATGAGGCAATTACGACGAGTGAATTGACGGCCAATTCTGACGGATTCGTGAGAGTTTAAGGCAGAAACGAACAACTAATCAGGAAACTGGCGCGCGGGGGGTTCAGGGATTGTCCGTGGCGGTTGGCTTCGAGTTCGCCAAGTTCATCAAGTTCACCAAGTTCGCTTGGATACTTGGGTTCGCTCTGGCAAAATCTTTCAATTGGCGTAGTCGCGTCCGCGCTGAGAATTCCGGCTCCATCGCTGGATTCAGCATCGCATACGGGCCTGTGCCGAGGTGGCGAAACGGCAGACGCAGTGGACTCAAAATCCACCGTGGGTAACCACATGGGGGTTCAAGTCCCCCCCTCGGCACCAATTAAATCAAGGGTTTTTCGGAGCGGTAAGCGGTCGGCGGGGACTCGGATAGGAAAATTGTGGCAGTAATGTGGCATAGTGCGCCGCGCCGGGGACCGGAGTTTCAGAATCAGTGATTAGGTTGAACCGATAAGCGAGAGGTCAGACGCGACCGCCAACACGATGGTCGTCCCGGCAACATGGGAACCCGGGCTACACCATCGAGGTTCGATTCCAATGGCTAACCCGAGTCGCCTTCCCCGTGGCCTGTGGCAGGTCCGTTAGGCCATATGTCCTGAAAAACGGGGCGATTCTGGCCCCAGGATCGGTTCGCGCAAGGTAGAGTGGATGCCGTCAGCGCCGACTACAACGTCGCCGTCAGTTGTCGCGCCGTTACGGAATTGCACTTCCACACGGTCTCCGCGCTGAGTCAGCCCGACGCAGCGATGATCGAGATGAAGCACACCGTCCGGCACCGCCGCCGAAAGAACGTCGAGCACTTCAGCGCGATGGAAGCGATAATTAGGCGGAGCCGAAGCTACGCTCGCGGGCGTCGGCCAGCGGCTGGCGAGCGACCACGCGCCCGTCATTCCAGCGGCGGATTACGACTTCGCGGGGTCGCACTCCATAGTGGCGCAGCGGCTCCTCAAGCCCGAGTCGATGTAGAATTCGCGTCGGGTTGGGACTGATCTGGACGCCAGCGCCGACCTCGCGCAGTTCGGTCGCCTGTTCGAAAAGCTGGACCTCGAAGCCGGAGCGCCCAGCGTCAGCGCCGCAGCGAGCCCGCATCCGGGCTCCGATCACGATGATTCGCATGCTCGTAAGCGCCTTCCGCTCGCTCCCGTACGAGCGTTGTGGAGTTTCTGGCATACAGAACGGCTCCGAGTGATTCGCCGCACCCTCTAATACACGCGGGGGGATTACTAGCCGATTGCGCTCGACTTCCTGAATCGGACTCCGTCGATCATCAGTACGCCGTCGAGCGAGATCGAGTTCCAGTCGAAAGCATCCGAGGTCCGGACCAAACTGTGGGCGAAAGCGCGGATCCTCTGCAGCGAGGTTCAGTCATGAGCAAGTCCGCCGGTTCTTAATCACAGTCTCTATACCGCTGGCCTCACTGGCGCAAAGGAATCAGACCATAAGGGGTGGCCCCGGCGGTTGGGATGGGCGTTGAGCCACGAGGAACAGCACTGGCGCCGCTACATTAAGGTAATGTTTCAGCTTCCACGGCTTTAGCCTTCTCGACATTCACAATCCGATCGTTAATTTCTTCGTTACCGGGATCCATCATTCGCGCCACCTTAAACTTTATCAACGCGTCGTCGTAATCGCCTTTCCGCATGTAGGCGTCGCCCTGGTCTAATTCGTGGGTCTCCGTATTTATGTTGTCGTTGTCAGATGCGTTGGTGGCCGGGGCGTCCACTGTGTTTGCAGTCGTTTCGGCGCTTGAATCAGAGGGTGATAGCGAAGCCGGATCCGACGCTAGAGAAGCCGCCTTTGCACTTCGTGCACCCAAAAGCAGACCCCGCAAACCTTGATTATCGGGATCGAGGGCAATCGCTCTTTCGAGGCGCCAAATGGCGCTATTGTAGTGTCCGGCGCGGCGATCCGCCGCTGCGCGCTTTGTGTCGTATTTTATTAAAGCCAGGGTGTGACTATTTAGAGTGCTTTTGGAAGTCGACGATGCGGTCCCCTCCTCGACCGGAATCAAAACCAAAGGCGGCAGATCCCCTGTCATGGTTACAGGGCTTCTCATTATGCCATTCTCCGGACCCGCAATTTTCTTGTCAGGTAGCACCGCGCGTGGCCGCGCCGAGGGCACCGTCTTTTGGGAATCGAGCTGATGGACGGAAGGATTCTTGATTGCCGGGTTGAAAGTAGCCGCATGGAGGGAGTTCTCAAGGGGCTGATCCGATTGGAGTGGGGAGCCAGGTGACGGTGGCCCGGTGCTGCCCATCGATTCGTCCCACATCAGCCACGGTCGTACCCATCCAGTGCCAGCGAAGATAAACAACGCTAACAATGCCGTGATCACCACCGACGCCCCCACGACGACGCGCATGCTCTCGCTGCTGAACCAATGCAGTCGCGCGCCTGTCGAGGAATGGAATAAGCGGTTTCTTGAGAAGGCACCCGCATCATCGTAAATAGCCGCAGCGGCTCGAACATGCTGCGGCTTGATGACGTCAGAGCCTTCCGAAGACGCAAAACGGAGGGAATTCTGACATATTATGTTTAACCGCCGTGGTAAGCCGCGGCTTAGCCGAGCCAGCCGTTTCAGAGCACCGCGCGAGAAGATTTCAATTTGGCGGCCGTCTTCGCGAAACAGATGCTCAACGTAATCAAAAATCTCCCTGCCTTGCAGTGGACACAGCCGTGCCCTCACTCCAATACGCTGGTTCAGGGCGCGGAGCTTGGGATCTTCCAGGCGCTCGGCCAATTCGGGTTGGCCAACCAGCACGATTTGCAACGACTGGCCATTCTCGGTATCGAAGTCCGAGAGCAAGCGCAGTTCTGCTAAAATCTCGTCGCTCAACTCTTGAGCTTCATCGAAAATCAACACCACCCGGTTCCTAATTTCAGGGTCCGACAAGAACGTTTTGAGAGCTCGAAGAATGGCGAGTTTGTCCTTTCCGACGGGATAAATCCTGATCTCCTGAGCAATAAACCGCAGCATTTCTTCAAAACTGACAGTGGGGTTGGCAACCACGACTGCGCGGATCGCAACGGATTGACGGGACAGGAGCGTACGGATCAGCGCAGTCTTTCCGGTGCCGGCCTCGCCGACCAACAGCATGAGGCCGCTCGGCTCCGCCTGAAATCCGTATTCCAACGTCGCCAAGCTCTCTCGATGCGCGGGACTAAGGAAGTGCGCATCAGCTCGCGTAGGATCGAAGGCTCGGTCCTGCAATTTAGAATGCGAATCGCTCATCGTCGCTAGACACTGTTGTCGATCCTGGATTCCTTCGAACAGCCGCGAGCCCGAATTAATTGTGTCAATAGCTTCCAGTCTAACCTTTTGCAGGATTTCGCCGCTTAGCCAAGCGATGCGCCCTCTGCAGGATTTTAGCGAGTTCGGTTTGCGGCTCGTTCAAACCGCGGGGAGGGCGACTTCACGTCCCGCGACGAACCACGCCTGGAGATACTAATTTTCGGTCCCACATACCCGTTCCGGGCACCCCACTGATGACGAGTGACGGGCCATGCCCTTTGGCATTCGCAAACCTGTGGTTGATCGCCGCTTATCTGATGGAGTGGATCTAGCGTTACTTTCTAGCGGCTTCTATAACGCGTCCAATGGTGCATCTCATCATCCGCAAGAAGAAAAGTGCGGAGGATTCTGCCTAAAAGATTACAACGCTCGCATTGACTGTCACTGCGGCATGGATCGAAGGAATGAGCTATCGACAACTATCGCAGTCGAATCCGAGAGTGTCATCTAGCTGCCGTCGAACAACGGATGGTGACTTCGGATTCGGCCGATGTCTGCAACTGGTCGCCCAGCATTGTTGGCATTGCCAGCACCGCGGTATTGAAATTGAACGGTCGCGATATCGCGGCATTGGTATTGCTCCGCAACGCCAACTCGCTTCCAGTGGCCACGCTCAGGCCTTGACTGTACGATCCTCCGTCACATCCCGGTCCGCCGCCGAAGAAATTGATCGCATTACTTCCGGAGCCATCCGACGCGAGAGTGTACGTGCCACTAATCTCGAAATTGCAGACCATTCCGTTGAAATCGATGGTCTCCTGACCGCTCAGGCTGCCGCGGGCCATCCGAGACAAAAATGCTGGCTCCGGTAAATGGCAGGGGTGAGCTTCCCCCAATCGCGGACCGGAAAAGAGGCTGGCATAGCTTCCGTTAATCAGCCAGCACGACGGCGGTGGACTGGCCGCAGCCACGGTTCCGCGCTGGTGCAGGAAGACCAAAATCGTCGCCGCCGCGAGTAAACAAATAAATCCGCGTGGCCAGCTTCAACTATCCTCCCTCAGGCGCGTGGGTCTGGCGATCTTAGGACTCCTGCATCGAATTTGTTGATCGCGGTCCCTGGCGCATATGCCAATCGAGGATGCATCATCCCTCGTGATCGCGCCAGAACTCAGCCTGGAAGGGTACTGGGTTTGATCGGGGCTGAACGTCCTACAGTTCGTTACGGAAGCACAGGCTAAAATAGAATGGTGCTGATTTTTTCGGCGACATTTTCGGCTTTCCTTTTTGCAGCGACCGCTTGAGGACGTCAGTCCATTCGATCACTTCCAAATGGAGTTACCCCGATTGAATGGACGGCGGAGGGCTTGCGGTAGATGCTTGTGACTGGTGATTCCTTTCGCAGTTGATTAGTGACAGATAGTCGATAGCGGAATGGCGACGATGCGGATTGTACCGGCCTTCAATGAACTCGAAGGCCGCCATGCGCGCATCGACTGAGTGCGAGAGCTGCTCCGGTCGACTCTTCCTTGCCATTAATGTGACTCTCCTCACTCCGCAGAGGGTCGTCAGCCCGATTTGCTCCAGGTGGGTCGTTGTCTGACCAATATGGCATTCTAGAGCATGATGGCCGTTAATCATATGCGAGCCGCCCGCAACCGAAGCGCATCATGAAGTAGGACAATGTAATAAGCTCGTTGACCGTGTTTCGGCGCTGACCAAATAGCTCAGGTGCTTGTCCGGCCTGACGCTGATGGTGGTGTGCTTGTACGGCGGCGCCTCAATCGGGAGGCGATAGAAAAATAGGTCGCTCAGCTTGAGGCTGAGCCACCACCGAAGTAGGTTTAGGAGCGATTTTGTCGAGCTCAGCGCCGCGGTCACGTGCCGCCGGTAGGATAACTTCGCGGTAAGCTAAATTAAAGAAATTCCCGAGCCAGTCTTTCGGCATTAGTCCACAGCCGAGGATCATGCAATGCCGTTCGCTCGTTATTAATGTGCTGCTCCAATGATGACCATAGCCAGGGTATATACCTGCCAAAAGTGATCTGAAGGATTTCTTTATCTACGCCTTTATACATGGCGTAAATGCCGATTTCTTCAAGCGTGTTTAGGAGTGAAATCACATCGTCATCGTCTATCGAAAGCTCGCGGGCTCCGATTTTCGATGCCACCCTATCAAAGAGCGGCTTACTCTCTCGATACCGGTCAAGAACTGCTATTTCCCGGCGATCCTTGCTTGTCCTTATAAAAGTGAGTGCAGCTGCCAAAGCTCCTATCCCAGTCAACAGAGCAGCTATCACCTGTATGCCAGCGGCGAGCGATTCTGTCGAATTTTTGGGCCCTTCGACTATGATTTGAGGCGGAAGGGCAGCTGCACCCGGGAGTCCCGCAGGGCCCGGTGGCCCTGGGGGGCCCGGTGGACCCGCAGGACCCGGCACGTACTGCGGTATGACGACTCTCATTGACGGGCGCTTGTGCTGATGGCGCAATGATCGGGGGGTTTCAGCTATGATCTGAACAAACTGATCACTGTGTTTGGCCAGCGTTAAAGTTGCATCGGGGTTAATCGACGTCGTGGCAAAGCCCTTTTGCCAGCTCATGCAAGCGGCAACGGCGATGCACATCGCGACAACGACTTTTGGTCGGCGGTGCTGATCAAGGTAAACCATTGCCGATAAGATGTCTCGACTGCGTCCCGCTAGGCAATCCTTTTAGTATCTCACCCCGGAACGTCGGACTATCCTCTGGTCTGGTTTTGCACCGATCTAGAGGTGGCTGGTGGAGACGTTTCGTGCCCCAGTCCGCGGCGGATCACAATCCGCTCTCACTTCATCGCTTTCGGTATCGCAGGACCTTCAGGTGGTGCGGCCCACCTCGCCGCTACTGAGCAGTGTCAAAATATCTTGCTCCCCTTGAAAATCGAGCCACCAATAGTACAAGGGTCGAAGGGACCGCGAGGTGGTAAATGGCAGACGGGCAAAGGGCAGAAGAGGTTCAACGCTGGACGGCCAAGCGTCGTGCGGCACTGGTACTGAGCCTGCTC
>Ga0302326_10004723_pt1 | contig 31359 bp, 29 predicted proteins | sample Palsa_T0_3_FD_202264 | JGI IMG/M metagenome (GOLD analysis project Ga0302326, IMG submission 202264) | Peat permafrost microbial communities from Stordalen Mire near Abisko, Sweden - Palsa_T0_3 | ecosystem: Environmental > Terrestrial > Soil > Palsa > Peat permafrost | place: Sweden: Abisko...
CGCTGGATCTTTGCCCCTCAATAATCTGGTGCCACTGTTCCGCGCCGAGAAGATTTGATTTGTTCATGCCGCGTCAGTGTGCCGACCGTCCAACCAAGAAAAAAGATGTGGTTGGTTTAACGCTCACAAGCTGATGGCCAAGACGCATGGATGTTTCGAGGTAAACCGCCGGTGTTGGCGAGTGCGAATTTCTTTCAGGGCTGGAATGATTCTGACTGGCGGTTCGCTGATCTTCTGCATTTCGAAGCGAAGCTAGAAGTTTCCAATCCTTCGGATTCAATCAAAATCTATCATTTACACGCCGACGAGAACCGTCCACCGAAAAGTACCGTTCCGCGCATTCCTGGCATGATGATCGATAAAGCCATGTTGAAACCGTCTTATCTTACTGCTGACCCAGCAAAACGCTCAAACTAGAGAGTGGGATATATCTCCTCCACCTGCTCTTTCAACTCTTTGATTGAAATTACAGTGTTTATGATTGCTGATTCTGCATATGGTCTAATGTCGGGTTCTGTTGGAACAGCACCACGCGGGCGACCTTCTATATCTTTTTCGCGTGCTGCCGCGTGTTTGTTCTGCCAGTCATTCGTAAGTTTGACGTTTGTATGCGCTTTGGCGATCAAAGCAAGGAAATCTACTTCCTCATATTCGGCCAAGGTCATTCGGCTGGCACTTAAAATGTCGTAGTCAAAACGCTTCATGCAAAGCTGTTTCTTCGTGACCACATCGTCAAATATCTCTCTAGCGGTATCATGAAGATTTCCAACTTCAACCAGCAATGCCCCCATCAGATTCTTACGTCGTTTTTTCGACTTCGATATATCGGAAAAATAGGTAAGACCGAAACCAGCAACTACGCCCAGCAAAGTGCCGCCGATCCCAAGTAACGCTGAATCGCACATGCTTTGCCACCCGTAAGAATATGAACTCGTCAATGAACACCAAGTAGATGACGGAGCTTTTCAATGTCGCGAACCCAGATACATTCGGCTGTAATGCCTTTGATGTGGTCTGGTGGCCCAAACATTTCGATTACCTGTTATGCCTTGACGCTCGTTTTATAGGGACCGAGGTTTACAACTTCAACACCGCCGCCAGCTTTCGGCTGGACAATGATCGCTTCGATGTCGTCCGAACTAGCCTTGCGACGTATGCCCGAGATGCCTTCGACCGTTTCACTCATTTGCAATATCCACGCTGCTCTGCGGCCCACACTCGATTGACAAGCTGAACGTGCTACCGACCCCCGGACTCGATTTAACCTGAATGTCACCGCCAAGAAGGCGTGCAAGCCTCCGGCTGATCGCCAGCCCCAGCCCCGTCCCTCCAAAGCGCCGCGTCGTCGATTTATCCGCCTGGGTAAAGGCCTCAAACAACCGGCCCTGTTCTTGCGGCGTCAGCCCGATTCCGGTGTCTTTCACGTCAACGCACAGGATGTTCCTATCGGAATTGGATTCAAACCGCACGAGGATTTCAACCCACCCTTTTTCCGTGAACTTGATGGCATTCCCAACAAGATTCACCAGTATCTGTCGGAACTTCATGCTGTCTGTTTGGATGTGCCGGGGAATTTTACCGACGAATGTAATGCAAAACTTCAGCTTCTTCTCCGCAGAGCGCAGCCGCAGCGCCGTGGAGATTCGCTTTATTACATTTGATCTGTGGGGTTCCCACTTGGACACGCTAGTCGATACCGAGGTTCAGGACATGCCGGTTGGACAGACGGAGGTTAAGTCAAAGTGGAATCTTTTCGACGAAAATGATTGCGCGGCTTATTACGCCTCAATTGCGTATGTGGCCCGCGTGCGCACGCGAGACGGTCGCGTCATCGAAGCGGATACCGGGCCGGTCATGGAGGAGGCCAGGAAGTTCTCCGCGAAATTCAAGCCAGAGGATTTGGAGCCTCCCGCGCCAAAGCGATAGACGCGGGCGGACGGAATCGGCCCTCCGCATCTAGGTCACGGATTTGCGGCGCTTATCCGGCAATTCTCATCGTGGGGGTGGTTGCCTGTGATTCAATTTGCTTGACGGCCCGCCGTTCCTCCTCTTCCGCGATGGCCAGCGCGGCCTTCTTTGCTTCCAACGGCTGGTTCAAAATATCAGCGGGGATTTGGACCTGAATTACACGGATGGGGTTGGGGCCACCATCAATGGTCATTTTGCCGTCGTCGCCGAAGACATGCCGGACCGCTTTGGACAAATACCATTTGGCGGTGTTAGCGGCCACGCCGATATCTTGGCGCTGGGTTATTGCGTCCTGAATCGCCCGGATGCTTACGGACACCAGCGCTTCCCGAACCGCCTGCTCCTCTTCCACCACCAGCGCGGCAACGTCGGCCCAATCAGGACGGCGGAGCAAGTTGTAAACCGTAGTTTGGGAGACCCCCATCCGCTCGGCTATTTCCCTGCGGTTGCCGCCGGTGCCTTTGATGGCCCGGATGAAGTCGAACTTGCTCGTGCGGGCGGGGTCCAAAACAAGCGGGCGCTTTTCACCGCGCTTCCTGGCCCACCGTGCCTGTCTCTCCAAACCGTTGGTGCGGCTCTTACGCATAAATTAACAAACTCGTTGGCGGTTACACTGGTTTACCAGTGTAAAAACGCAAGGGACCGATTACAACGGTTTTGGGTCTCGCGGGCTAAATTAAATCAAGCGGATCGGCGCAATGGCGGTCGCGGCGATTACCGTGTTCCTTTGGCGGTACGATTGGATGCCCATTGGCGATGTTGAATCCTTCCAATCCCTCCAAACCCCCGCGAAGCGGAATACAATAGTCCGACCATCCGCTTCGCGGGGGGTCGGACTCGTTGAGTTCTTAATTTCGTTAAATTCTTGTAGTCTTATTCTCCTGTGTAACAGTTGGGCGATCAGCCTTCCCAAATGCTTGCCCAATCTTCTAGTGCCTGCCCCCTGCTGTATTCCCATGCCTTTCGGACGCCGCGCGGATATTCCTTCTTCAACGTGAGATAACCGTCGCCAACGGCCAAATCTATCCATAAACCAACTGTGTTCGGCCTTGTCCCCAGGGCGACTGCCGTGTGGCGCTGGGGGAGAAAAAAACCTAGCCACCCCTCGGCGGTCCCCTGTCTCGTCACCTCCGGTAGAAATGCGCACATGGACAGGAACCTTGGATAGCCGTCGTAGCCGTGATCGTCGTCGGGCTTGAAGAAAGGTCGGCGCTGGTCCGCCAGTTTTACGGCGACGTTCAGCGGATTTATCCCGGCTGGGACGCGGCATTTATCGAATGAGTTAACGAAATCCGCGTGGATGCTGTCCAAATCCCAAACATCACTATAGCCGTGATCGCCGTCCTCGCAGGGAATATATCCTTGAATTGGCCATCGACTCCAACCTCCAAGTTTTTTAGCCACAACGTGGTCTATCTTTAACCAAGCCTGTTCGCCAGTGGCATTCGGCAGGCGGCCTTTGACCACTCTCGCGAACGGAAACATTGGACTTTGAAAATTACCATGCACAGGGCTACCCGGCGACCACGGTTCGGATTCAATGATCTTCGTCAGTTCCCGCTCCACCAGCTCTGAGAGCGATATGCGCTTCTGATTTTTCATCTGGCCGCTCCTCTTGCAGCTCCTCAATAAAACGCGGGGCAGGCGGGTGTAAGCATCGGTGGGAAAGAAGTTGACGGCGGCAATTAGCCATCACTTTGTGCCGCTTGGATCAAGGCCACGATGCCCGTCCGAATGGCGGTGGGCAGCGTCGGCCAAGCTCGGATCAGTTCCGCCAATTCGGAGTGATTCGTCACATTTAGTAACAAGTCAAGTAACAAGGGGGAATCGACGGTTCCGGAAGTGTCTTTGTCGTAATTGCTTGCGCCAACGGCGGGACGGATTGCAAATCCGTTATTCGTCGGTTCGAATCCGACCTCGGCCTTTCAAGTTACACGTTCAGCCGGGGATTTTCTTTTCCGGGAGCGATTATGAGCGGGAGGGTTCCGTTCGTCTTCACCGGGTGACGTGAAAGTGCGGATGCCATCATGATCAGCGAACAGTTACATTAGAATTCTTCCGCGAGCCGCTTGTACTCCAAGCAGTTCCGAAAGCTCCGCTTGTTTCAGCTTGTCTCTTTGTTCGGATTTCTCGCCGCGGAAATTCACGAAGCTGGCGCCGATAAACCGGAATGTAGAGTTCATGATTTGTCGCGGTCATCGATTTGCCCTTCCATGTTCTTATTGTCGTGTTACCGGTGCATCAGAAACCTACAGGACGTAAACCATCGCCTATCTGTAATTGATCGCGACGACGAAAACGGCCGCAGGCGGTGACGCGGATGATGGGCAATGGACATTGCCCCCCAGCCATGCTACGATAGGGCCGGTAAGTCGACGACCGAGTCTCATCGGTACGAGCGCTGATAAAGTTCTCAGTTCCCGTCCTTGTCTCTCCCTCGCTTTCCTACCAAAGGGCCGCTTGGCCCATTTCCATCGCGTCGCGGAAACTTATACGGCCGGCGCAGACACACCCATACAGGAACATTCCATGGGCAGCAAGTTATATGTCGGGAACCTGAGCTATAATATGACAGGTTCGGATCTGGAACAGTTATTTTCACCGCATGGCGCGGTGCAGAGTGCGGAAATTATCGCGGACCGCGACACCGGTCGAAGCAAAGGCTTCGGCTTCGTGCAGATGGGCAGCGACGACGAAGCGAAGGCTGCGATCGGCGCGCTCAATGGCCAGGAAGTCGGTGGCCGAGCCCTGACCGTCAACGAAGCCAAGCCGCGCGAAGAGCGGCCCCGCGGCGGCGGAGGCGGCGGAGGCGGCGGTGGTGGCTATGGTGGAGGTCGCGGCGGTGGTGGGGGGGGCGGTGGTGGTGGTCGCGGCGGCAAGAGCGGCGGGGGGTTTGGCCGCAGCCGGTATTGATTTACCGGCATTGATTTGATCGCCACGATCAGTCGAGTCCCTCAAACTTTTCGGCGGTGAGTGTCGCAAAACGCGCGCTCACCGCCGATTTATCCTTCTCTCGCAAGGAGCTTCCATGCCGGTGAAAGTATCGCAGGAGATGGGAATCGAGGCGCGACTGGAAGAATTGCTCGCAAAGACCGGCGCCCGGGACCGCGTCAACATCGAGAAACATCTCGCCGCTTGCGATGCCGAGACCGATCCCGGTCATGCATCGCTCTGGCGGCGATTGTTGGTGAAGCTTGGGGGATTGGCGCCGATGACGATGACCACCGTCGGCCTGCAGGTGGTGCGGTTTTTCATCGCCGATGGAAAATACCGCATGCAGGTTTTCGCATTGGAAGATAATTCCGACGGATTGATCGGTGTTTATATGCCGAACGTGCTCCCCAAGGCGGTAAGCGAGAAACTGCTCATCAAGAACAGTGGATCGTATTCACTGGTCAGCTCTCCCAAACACACGCTCACCATCGAGCAGATGGATGCGAACAACCCATCGGATCCCCCGGAATTCGTCAAGCATATGACGGGATGGAATCGAAAAGCAGTGAAATTGACGCTGCAGGCAAACGAACCCGACAGTCCACAGGTGAACGCGGCCGAAAGCCTGTGTGAGCTTGCCGCCAGGCAATGGGCGAATTCACCTCGGTGATTCCCGCTCCGGCTGGCTCCTCTTGCCCGCTTGTGTTCAAGCTTGATCAGGAGGAAATCGTGACTGAACTTTCATCACTTCCCGCTCTTTCCGAAGAACAGATCGAAAACACGCTACGCCATCGGCTGGAAAACCTGGTTTCCGCCGAAATTCGGAGTTGGAATCTCGTCAGCGTCCTTATGCGGAGATTTTCGCTTCCCAGCCAAAGGACGACGCGATGAGTGAGCAATCGCCCGACGAGAGCGCTGCTAACAAGGTTGTACGGCAGGCGAGCAATGGACAGCCGCCCGGCACGGATTTATCCCAGGAAATCGAGCGGGTTGTGGACCGTGAGCCGCTTGATCTGGTGAAATGCGTGCGCGTGTTCGGCAATTATTATCGATGCAATTGGTGGTCTCGCACCGTCGCCGCGCGCACGCGTGCGGATTATGCGTGGAGCGGCCGCATGGCGGATTACGTTAGAAAAAGCTGTTTTTTGAACGTAACGATGAACGCAGGCGAGTTGATCATGAAAGAAATCGGTCCGGTTGGCGAGCATCGGAAGAATCTTGTCCGTGAGGTATGAGAAAGAGTGTTCTCACCCTTGGTTGCATTTAAAGCCATTCAAGGAGACGGTCATGTATCAATCAGACAGAATTTTAAGGATATACGCGGAAAGCGGTCTTCGGTCGGTGGAAGATTGGATTGCGCAGGGCCGAAATATTACCAGCGGTGTCAAACCTCGACTCGCCACCCTCTACCGCGGATTGCCGGTGTTGCTTTACAGCCGCGACCAGACGCAGCGGCGCACTCCCTCCAGACGGCGTTCCCGAAATTGACGAGCCATGAATCATCCCGTCGAGTCCGGGGGCCAAGCGCACGATGAATCCACCGTCGCGGCCGCCGGCGATGCGATGTATCCATTGATCTTTTCGACCCACTGGCGATCAGCCGCCGCAAGCCGGTATTTTCGCGATTCGGCGCTGCGAATGCTCCTGGAGTTTTTCGAGAGCAAGGGCCTGCCCGCCATCAAGGACGAGGACCAGCGCCAGCAGTGGTACGAAGATTGGATTGCTTTCCAGGCGGCGTACGGGCTGTACGCATCTCTTCTCTCTCCGAAAAAATACTCAACTCTCGGAAACCAATTCGATCTCCTGCGGCTCACGCGGTTTCTCGAGGTTTTCGCGTATTTCAGTCCCGCACATGGATACAGCCTTCAGGTGACATTCCTGGGGCTGTTTTCGATTCTGATGGGATCCAATGAACCTTTGAAGCAGCAGGCCGTCGCCGCCTTGGAAAAGGGATCGCTTTTTGCTTTTGGTGTATCGGAGAAAGATCATGGCTCCGACCTCCTCGCCGGCGAATTCACCATTACAAACGTCGCGCCCGGCAAGTGGATCGCAAGCGGATCGAAATATTACATCGGCAATGCGAATTGCGCGTCGATCGTCTCCATTCTCGCGAAAAAAGCGGATGATCGCCCTGCGGATCGCCCCCGGCGGGCAACGCCGATTCTGTTCGCCTTGCGGCCGGCGCAGTCGAACGGATTTGGAAACGTGCGGAAAATCCGCACGCTGGGCATACGCTCGGCATTCGTCGGAGAATTTCAGGTCAAAGACCAGGAAATTCCCGAAACCGATCTCATCGCCGAAGGCCGCCGGGCCTGGGATGCGGTGCTGGGAACCGTATCGCTTGGAAAATTCTTTCTTGGCTTCGGTTCGATCGGCATCTGCGAGCGCGCCTTCGAAGAAGCAATCACGCATCTGACCCGCCGGGTGCTTTACGGCAAGCGGGTGATCGATATGCCGCATATCGCAGCGGCGGTATCCCAGGCCTACGCGCGCCTGACCGCGATGAAACTGTACGCGTACCGGGCGCTGGACTATGTTCAGGCCGCGACGGCTTCCGATCGGCGTTACATGCTCTTCTGCGCGGTCCAGAAGGCGCGGGTCAGCACCGAGGGAGTCAAGGTCATTTCCCTGCTGTCCGAATGCCTGGGGGCCAAGGGATTCGAATCGGACACCTATTTTGAAATGGCCCGGCGCGACGTGGAGCTGATTCCCAGCCTGGAAGGGAGCGTGCACATCAACCTGGGCCTGACAGCGCAGTTTATGCCCCGGTATTTCGATCACGCCGATCTCAATCTATCCGTTCCGGAATCGTCCGCCCGGCGGTCCGAACTGCCGGAGAACGACTATCTGATGGAGGCCCGCAGCGGGCAAATCAATGCGATCAGTTTTCGTCCGTATCTGGAAGGATATCAGTCGCTGAAATCGGTTGCGAACGCGCGAATTTTCGCGCGTCAGGCCAGGGCTTTTCGATTATTTATCCGAAGCCGATCGCCGGGTAATCGCGAGTCGGACACTCAGACCGCGATGGCGCTGGGACGCTGCATGGCGACGATTGCCTACGGTCAACTGGTCGCTGAGAACGCCGCTCATTTCAACATGCCGCCGGAAATGGTTTCGGCGATGTTTCACCTGCTTATCAGCGATCTCAGCGTTTCAACGCTGGAGTTGGCATCGCTCGATCATCTCGGCAAATTAAATCGCATTCCGATCAAGCGCGTGGTCGCAATACCAACCACCACCAATGCTGATTGGAGTTTCGTGTTACAACGCGCCACGATGTGAATCAGAGTTCAGGGCTGAGGGACCTGATCAACCGGCCGCCCCATTTCCACGAGCCACCTGAAATGCGAACCGATCGCCGACCACATTGTTTTATGCTCGGCATATGTGAGGCCAAATTCATGACACGCCTCTTCGACCAGCTTGGACAGCGCCGGGTAATGAATGTGGCAGATTTTGTGGAAGAGGTGATGCTCGATCTGGAAATTAAGCCCGCCGAGAAACCAGCAGAGAACTCGGTTGCCCCGGGCAAAATCCACCGTCGTCAGCACCTGGTGCACGGCCCAATCGGTCTCGATTCGCACGCTGCCTTCGGAAACAGGAATCGGTACCGGGAAATCGGCTTCACCCACGCAGTGGGCAAGCTGAAACACCACGCTCAGCACCACGCCGCTCACAAAAGCGGCCGTCACATACACAAACAGCACCTGATACCAGTGATGGAGCATCATCGGAATTACAAATGCCAAGGATATGAATACGACCTTGCCCGTAATGAATATGGCCAGGTCCTTCCCCTTGGGCCGGGGAATCTTGTGTTTGCCGATGCGGCCAATGATGATTTGATAATAGTCGTCAACCAGGTGCCACTTAATGGCCATGAATCCGTAAAGGAACCAGAGGTAAATGCCCTGGAAGCGATGGAACTTAAACCTTTGCTGCTGGGGCGAAAGGCGTCCGAGAAAACCCAGGTTGATATCGTCATCCTGCCCATCGACGTTCGGATAAGTGTGATGAATCGAGTTGTGTTTCCAATCCCACAGGTAGGAACTGCCGCCCATCATATCCAGGGTCAGCGACATGACTCGGTTGACCCATTGATGATTGGAATAAGCCCTGTGGCCGCCGTCGTGCTGAATGTTAAATCCGATGGCCGCGATCGCCAATCCCAGGATCACAGTCAGCGGAAGCACCGTCCACCAGCTTGTGGCAAAAAATAGCAGCAGCAGGTAAGACCCGAAAAACCAGGCGAGGATCGTGGCGGTTTTGAAATACATCTGCGGACAATCGCGACGCGAGCGCCCGGTTTTTTCGAAATAGGCGTCCACTCGACGCCTCAGCTCGCGGATAAAGCGATCGCTTCCGCTGAATTTCAATCGTGCAGGTTCATCGCTGTGCGTGGGGGTTATCGATGGAGTAGACATTACTGCCGGGTTTGGAGATGGGTTGTTCAATTGAACCTCCTCAGGTCGCAATCAGGAGGCCCTGCGGTATTGCACCGGCGAAAGAATATCGCAAATGCACAACTGGGGATTCCTAAAACAACTATAGCTGGCGTCAAAGCGCGAAACAATGAGAGAAACTTCAAATAAAGCGCGCAACACCATAATTATCGGCATTCCTTGACAGTGGTCAGGAATTAATTGCTCGCCTTCTCGTCCAATAATCGTTTGAGCACTTTTCCCGTTGGAGACCTGGGAAGGTCCTTAACAATCCGAATTTCCCGCGGCGTCTTCCACTGCGCCAGGCCCTGCCGTGTGCAGAATTCGCGAAGCTCATCAAGCCGAGGTTCGCGTCCTTCCCGGGGGACAACAAAAGCCATCACGACTTCGCCCCGGACGGCATCCTTCTTTCCAATAACCGCGATTTCCGCAACGTCAGGATGCGCCGCCAATATCTGCTCGATTTCGGTCGGAGCCGCCTTTTCGCCGGCGATGATTATCAGATCTTTCTTGCGCCCTGTGATGAATACAAATCCATCGGCGTCCACGAATCCCACGTCGCCGGTTTTGTAATATCCATCGGGCGTGAACGAAGTGGCCGTTTCACCCGGAAGATTGTAATACCCCTTCATCACCATTGGACCCTTGACGCAAATCTCACCCGTTTCGCCGCCGGGCAAATGATTCCCATCGTCATCGACAATGGCCACCCGCATCCCCGGAATCGGCTTGCCCACGCTGCCGCGTTTTTGAATCTGCGGCGTGTTCAGCGCAATCGCCAGGCTCGTCTCCGTCATTCCATAGGCTTCCAAAAGTGTCACACCAAACCGCGAGCGAAACGCTTCGTAAACAGCCGCCGGTAACGGCTCGCCGCCGCTGATCATCGCAAAGATCGTCTTGAAATCATCCGCCGACGCCTCCTTGAGCCGTGCCATTGCAGCGAACATGCTCGGCACCCCCAGCACCAGCGATATCCCGTATTTCTTGATCGCGTTCAGGGCGCCGACCGGGCTGAATCGCGCCATATAAGTGATTGTCGCGCCCAGTTGGATCGGCGCCAGCATCATCGCCGTCAATCCAAAGACGTGAAAGAGCGGGATGATTCCCAGAAATTTGTGCCGGGTCTGAAAATCCACGTATTCGATCGCAGCATCCACATCGCTCTGAAGATTGCCAAACGTCAGCGGCACGCCCTTGGGCAGCCCGCTGGTGCCGCTGGTATACATCAGCACCGCCAGGTCATCCCCCGATGTGGACGGAAGCGAAGACGGCAACTCCGCAGGCGCTGCAGGTGGGAGCCGGCTGAGATCGATCACCTTCAAACTCATCTTTTCAACGCGCCCCGCAAGCTGCGGGATCGTCACGATCGTGTCGATGCCGCTGTCGCGGATGCAGTGCGCGATCTCGGCATCACCCAGCAGAAAGTTAATCGGAACTACGCCCTTGCCTGCCAGGAGCGTTCCATAAAACCCGGCGACAAAACCCCTGCCCGACGGCAGGAGCAATCCCACCCGCCGGTGATTCGTCTGCGTTGAAATGAATTTCGCGAAACCCGCCGCCGCCGTTGCAAGCTGCCGGTAACTGCATTCACCATGGTCATCGATGATGGCCAGCACATCCGGCTGGCGAGTTGCGTAAAGGAACAATGACTCTAATAGCATCGGCTTTTCCGCGCAATCATCCTACCACCCCGCGGATAGCGTAGTTTGAACAATCCAATCGGATCAATGGGAAATCCCTCTCCAAATCCGGATTGTCGTTGCGTCAGAAAGCCGCGATCAGCCTTCGGCGATGAGAACCAGCGCCCGATGAATGGCCGTGCCGTCCAGGGCTGCTCACAGGAGAATGCCGCTGGTGTTGAAACCGCCGATTCTGCGGCTCGAATTTGGGCCGTTCTTTTTTCGCCGGATGAATAATTTGCGGTTCGGGCTGTCGAGTGACGGTTTTCGCCTTTTTTACCGGGATCTGCCGTTTAATCAGCCTTTCGATTGCTTTCAGGTTTGGCATTTCTTCCGGATCGCAAAACGAAATCGCCGTCCCGCTGGCGCCGGCTCTGGCGGTTCTGCCGATCCGGTGAATGTACGTTTCCGGCTCATCCGACAGATCGTAATTCACCACGTGGGTGATCCCATCGACGTCGATCCCGCGTGATGCGACATCGGTTGCGATGAGAAGCGCTGTCTTGCCGGTCCGAAAATTTCCCAGCGCCCGCTGACGGGCGTTTTGGCTCTTGTTGCCGTGAATCGCCTCGGAGGGGATTCCGCTTGTGTGCAGCCGCCGCACGAGACGGTCGGCGCCGTGCTTGGTGCGGGTGAATACAATCGCCCGCGACAGCGGCAGCTCATTGGCCAGTTGCGCCAGCAGTGCCGGCTTATCTCCCCGCGAAACGAAATAGACCGACTGATCGATTCGATCCGCGACGGCAGATTCCCGCGCCACCTGCACGATGGCCGGATCGCGCAATATCGCGCCCGCCAGTTTGCGGATCTCGGGCGGTATGGTCGCTGAAAACAGCATCGTTTGCTGCCGGGCGGGAAGGCCCGCGATGATCTTGCGGATATCGATGATGAATCCCATATCCAGCATTCGGTCGGCTTCATCGAGCACGAGAATTTCGATGCCCCGCAAATCCACGAGCCGCTGTCCCATCAGGTCGAGCAAACGTCCCGGGGTGGCTACGAGGATATCCACGCCCCGGCGCAGAATATCCGCCTGCGGCCCGACGCTCACACCGCCGAAAACAACCGCGCATTTCAGGCCCAACTGCTTGCCATAGGTACGAAAGCTTTCGGCGATCTGCGTGGCCAACTCACGGGTTGGACAAAGCACGAGGGATCGCGGCCGCGTCACCCCACCGGGGCGGGCGACGATCGACAGGCGATGCAGAATCGGCAGCGCGAACGCCGCCGTCTTGCCCGTGCCCGTTTGTGCGCAACCCAGCACGTCGCGTCCGCGCAATGCGTGGGGAATCGCCTCGGCCTGTACCGGCGTGGCAACGGTATAACCTTCTGAAACAATGGCGCGAAGAATCGGCGCCGACAACAATAACTCTGAAAAACTCAAGGGAATGTCCTTTGGTAAACGTGCGTACCAAAGGGTCAACGGCAAACGCCGAAAACAGGACCAGTCAGTGCGCTACAATCAAGCCCGTTACGTCCAGTTTCTATTGCCGTTCAATTGGCGAGAGTCTGAGAGGATCGAGACAGGATGTTGTTCAGTAAGTATATCGGATAAACGGGGGATGTCCATCAGGCGCACCGAATTATCGCCCAACAGTCATTATTCGACGCCTGACGATGAATCATGAAATTGTTCACATGGACAGATAACGTCCCTCCGATTACAATCCCCTCGTTGGTATCCAGCTAAAGAATCGGATTACGCGACAGTTTCAATTCTGCCGGCAGTCTAGTTCTCATCTGCCTCCCATCTTTTGGGCCTAAATGTCGGCCCCTTTTACTGCGACCTCGAAAGTGAATTGCGGGTCGCGCGTTCAATATCCAAGGTGGATTCATGAGCAAGAAACTCTATGTCGGAAATCTGAGCTACGAAGTGGACAGCTCGGCGCTGCAGCAATTGTTCTCGGCGCACGGGACCGTGACGAGCGCACAAATCATCGACGACCGCGACACCGGCCGCAGCAAGGGTTTTGGTTTCGTCGAAATGGAAAATGATTCCGAAGCTCAGGCCGTAATCACAGCGCTCAATGGCCAGGATCATGGCGGCCGCAAGTTGACCGTCAATGAGGCCAAGCCCCGCGAAAACCGTTCGGGCGGCTACGGCGAGGGCCGCAGCGGCAAGGGCGGCGCCAGCGGCGGCGGGCGCAGCCGGTACTGATCCCGCGGCGCAAGCCACGGAGTCCAATATGTGCAAATCCGCTCTGCCTCACTGGCAACAGGCTCTTGTTGTGCGCCTTGAGGGCGCCCTCGGCCGGCCACTGCTTGACGCGGATTTGAATTGCATCGTCTGGAACGCAGTCGATCAAAGTCTCACCGTCGAAACCCACCCGTTGCTTCGGGAATTGCGAAATCACAATCTGATTTCAAATGTCTTTCGAAGCCGCAAAGTGGGGCGGTAAGTCAGGCTTCGTTAATTGTGATCCACCCGCACATATTTCACCCAAACCCGGTGCGCCGTGCCGTCCAGCGATTGCACCAGCAGCGTGCGATACGATCCGTCGAGTTGATAGGGCCGAAAATTCTGGCCGTTTGGATAGGTGTATTCCAATTCAGTTTCACCGTTTGGCCGCGCGCGAAAGCGAGTGATCCCCTCAAGCTCCACCAGATACCGAAACCTTGATGAACCCGTGATCGGCATGCTGATGTCGATGGACGTCCAGCCGCTCGGCTCAACCAGGTATTCCCTTCCGTAAAACACCGGCTTGAGATGGTCCGGCTCGGCTGGATCCCACCATGCGTCGCCACGGTGCGCTATCACCTGTTGCTGCGCTTCGGTCTGAGCCAGGGAGCTGTCGCTTTGCTGCACCGCCTGTGATTGCGACATCATGACCCCGGTATGACCAATCGTGAAAAATGCCATCGCACAAATGGCCACAATCATCGCGATTCCGATAAACCACCCCACAAACTTCGTCAGCGTCCACGCCGCCCTGGCTTTCTCGGCAACGAGTTCCATCCCGCATCGCGCGCAGAAACGGGCCATCGGCGATACGTTGCTGCGGCACTGCGGGCATATTCCTCCGGCCGGCATATCACTATTATATTCGATATGAATCGATCTCTGCTCTACTGTTTCGCATTCGCTGCGCTTTTGCTCAGCCTGATTCCCGTCGCCAGGGCGGATAATTCGCCGGCAACCACGCAGTCAAGTGCGGACGTCGATCTGTCCACCCCATCGGCCGCCGTGATCACTTGCTTCCATGCAATCAACGCCGGCGACATCGCAACCGCTCGGAAGGCTTCCATTCACGATGACAACATCAATCGTTTCATCGACGCCGTGGTGGCCGAAAACACCGCGCAGCAGGATTACCGCAAGGCCGCCATCGTCCGCTTTGGAAACGATCCAAGACTTGCCGATCTGGGATCATCCTCCGATCTGATCGAATTGGTGAATACCAGCAAAACGCACGACAACGGCGACACGGCGGACATCGGCGAGCACGGCGATTTCCCCTGCCGCCAAGTCGATGGCCAGTGGCATTTCGACCTGGTTCGCCAGAATCCCGATCCCAAAACTCTTCAGGACACGATCGTTTACCTCGGCCAATCCGCGGACAATTATCACGCATTTACCAAGCGGGTCGAAGCAGGCGAGTGGAAATCGCTGGATGAAGCGATGAAGGCCATGGGTGATGCCGCCCCCGTACCTCCGCCGCCGCCGGGTGGTCCATGAATTCGCTTGAGCCAGGGCCGGATTCGCCCGGCGTCATCGCTCAGCCGCGCGCGTGGCTCCGCCTCGAATCCGCCGCGGCTCTCGGTGTTGCCGTCACTCTTTACGCCATCGCCGGCCACTCCTGGATCCTGTTCGCCGCGCTGTTCCTCGTGCCGGACATTAGTTTCATCGGCTACCTCGCAAATCCGAAGATCGGTGCGTGGGTGCTACAACACCGTGCACAGTTACGCCATCCCGCTGGCGCTGGCGATCGCCCTGCATTTTCTCGGCAAGTCAACCGCCATCCCCCTCATCTGGATCGCCCACATCGGATTTGACCGGGTGCTCGGATATGGATTGAAATATTCCAGCGGTTTCAGCGCTACCCATCTGGGCCGGATTGGAAAAAATTAGCTGCGAGTAATGCGGGGATCACAACTCGCAGCTCATTTCACTTCATCCAGCGAGCCCACCTTCGGCAGCTCGCCCACCAGCGGCTTGGCATACTGCACGAACGCATCGGTGATGTTGTTCCCATCGGAAATGAATGAAGCGTCCATGTGCTTCGTCTCCTTCGCGACGGTCGCCAGCGGGGTGAGGAATGTGTCGATGCTGTAGGCATGTCCCGGCTGGCGCTTCATCGCGACGCTGCCTTCTTTCTCGCCCTGCGAGCTAAATTTCACCGCCATGCGCCCTACGCGCCGCGCTTCCTGTGCATCCGTGGCGCTCACAAATCCCGGGAAACTGCGCTGCAGATATCCAAACGTATCCGCCCGCACGCGGAGCTTCTTTCCACCGCCCCCAAGTTTGCGCTTGATCAGACTCGAGAGATAATCGCCCAGCGCGCCGCTGCCGGAAAGCTGCACATTCCCATGGCTGTCGCGATCCAGATTCTCCTGCATCGCCTCGGCCCAGGTCACGCCATCCGCCCGAACGATTCCCTCGCTCACCGCGATCAGGCAGCGGCCGTATTTTGAATAAACGCGATCCACATCGGCGAGGAATTTCTCCTGGCTGAGCGGCGCTTCAGGCACGTAAATGAGATGCGGCCCATCATCCGGATAATGTCGCGCCAGCACCGATGCCGCCGTCAGGAAACCGGCGTTGCGGCCCATGATAATGTTCACCTTGATGCCCGGCAGCGATTTGTTGTCGAAATTATCCCCGATGAACGCCGCCGCCACGAACTTCGCCGCCGAGCCAAACCCCGGCGTGTGATCGTGCACGCGCAGATCGTTGTCGATTGTCTTGGGCACATGGAACACTCGAAGCTCGTAATTTTCCTTGGCCGCCAGTTCCGAGACGATGCGCGCGGTGTCGGCCGAATCGTTTCCGCCGATGTAAAAGAAATACCGCACATTGTTCTTGGCAAACGATTTGAAAATCCGCTCGCAATACGCCGCATCCGGCTTGTCGCGCGTCGATCCCAACCCCGCCGCCGGCGTCTGCGCGACCCGCTCCAGCAATTCCCCACTGGCTTTCTTGAGGTCGATGAATTTCTCATCCACGATGCCGTGCACACCATGTCGCGCGCCCAGAAGCTGCTCGATATGCCCGCATTCCTTCACGCCCTGAATGACGCCCACGAGCGATTGATTGATCACCGCCGTCGGGCCGCCGGACTGCCCGACGACCGCATTTCCCTTGAGTTGAGTCGCCATAGGATTGTTCCTCTATGTTTGTCTTCGCTGAATGTGATGATATGGAAACCCAAACCTCGATCAAGTTTTAACTGGACACAAACAGGTCCGCATTTGACGTGGTTTATAAAGGGGAGACCGATTTAAATCCGATCTTTTGAAAAGTCGGACCCGAGATATAATGTATTTATGACTGTCGAACAGTTGAGCAACGTACATCACGCCCAGCCGTTTCGCCCCTTCACGATCCATATGGGCGATGGTCGAACGTTCCTCATAAAGCATCCCGACTTCATTTCACGGTCGGAGTCGGGCCGGACAATCATCGTTCATGGCTCTGGTGAGAGCTTCAGCGTACTGGATTTGCTGCTTGCGACGGAATTGGAAGTACACCCCCCGGCGCAACCGGGAGCTGCCGCATAGCTATTCGCCATTGCGGGCCGGAGGCGTCTGGAACGAGTCTGTGATATTCACGAACTGCGCAGCGTCACATCCGCCCGTCAATTTCCGCTACCAGTTCATCAAACTCCGGAGCCCCGTCAAACCGATTCCCATTGATGAAAAACGTAGGCGTGCCGTTAACCCCGCTGCGCGCGCCGCCGATGAAATCGCTTTTGACGCGGCTGGTGTATTTGTTGCTCTCGAGCGCCTGCCGTAACCCCGCGGAGGATAATTTCAACTTCTCGGTCAGCAGCAGAAATACCTCCAGCCCCAGCGACTCCTGGTTCTCGAAAATCGCATCGTGCATTTCCCAGAATCGCCCGTTCTCAGCGGCGAATTCGGCCGTCTCCGCGGCGGCCTCCGCATTGGGATGAATCTGATTCAATGGAAAATTGCGGAACACGAACGCCAGCTTCGCGCCGAAATGTTTCTGCACGCGCTTGATCATCGGATAAGCGCGGCCGCAATGCGGGCATTCATAGTCGCCGTATTCGACCAGAATCACCGGCGCATCGGCGTTTCCCTGCATGTGATCCTTCGCCGAAATGGGAATTTTCAGCTCGGCCATATTCGTCTCTCATTTCTTCAGGTCTTCAAGTGCCTGCAGAATCCCCTCTGCGCCGGGGTTCACCGCCACTGGCGAACAATAGCTCCAGGTGATTTTGCCGGTCTTGTCGATCACGAACAATGCCCGCTCGCAGATGCCGTCGGCTTCGCGATAGGCGCCATATTTCCTGGCCACGCCCCCCTTGGGCTCGAAATCCGCCAGCAGCGGAAAATGAAGATGCCGGTCGTGCGTGAACGCCTCGTGACACCAGACGCCGTCCACGGAAATACCCAGCAGTTCCGCATTGAATTTCTGGAACTCCGGAAGCAGCTCGTTGTAGAGAGCCATCTGATCGCCGCAGACGGGACTCCAGTCCGCCGGATAAAACGCCATGACCACCGGCCGCCCGCGCAGCTCCGTCAGGGAAAGCTTCTGGTCCGGCGTCACATGCAGGGCAAAATCGGGAGCGACCGTTCCGGGGGGTAGAATATTGGCCATGGCCCCGCCATTGTGCCTCGTCGAACGAATTTTTGCCACAGATTTCGATCAGATGAACACAGATAATGCAAATACGAAAACTCAGCGAGTTTTTCATCGCCGATGCGTCACTTTCAACCGGCGTCTGACTTGGGCCAAAGTGCGGCTTGGCGAATTGGCATTCCGTCGCTTGGCATCGCGCAAAATGCGTGATAGTCCCACGTCTTCGATCATTTCCTGAACTTTCTCAAAATCGCTCATGCTCAAGACGACAAAGCGCTCGCCCCCGTTCTTGGTCCAGATTTCAGGTTTGATCTTCAACATTGGTTTTGTCCTCTTCCGGCATTTTACTGTGACGGCGTATCCTGTTTGACAAGACTGCGAATCCTAAGGTCATCCAGCGCAAGACGTCGGACTTCATTTGCCGCATCCTGAGCGAAGATGACCGGCTCAGACATCGCCACTGAAAGCTCTTCCGAATTAGGCAACACTGATACTCCGATCTGTCGTTTCCATTGGTTCACAACCTGTTGCTGCCACACGATGAAATGCAGGGCGCAATTCATTAGGCAACGGTGTCCAACGGTCTTGAACAGAGCGCGCATGGCATCCGCGTTTGCGTTTGCTTCTTCGAAAAACTCACGCAAAGCCGGCGAGATCTCAGAACCAACCCCCAGCACGCCCAGCCCAGATGCGTGCTCAAATTCGAAACTTGGGAGCTCATTTTTTAGCTTATCCCATAACTTGAAAACGCCAAAGCCTTCAAAAGTACATGCTGTATCGTGGAAGAGCACAACGGCCGAATCGCTGAGTTTGGGCTTCCACATTTCATAATCATGCGAAACCGCTTCGAATGTGTGCAGGCCGTCGATGTGCAACAGGTCAATCGATCCATCGGCAAATTGACTTAATGCATCATCGAAGGTCGATTGCAGCAACTTTGAAAATGAGCCATAGCGCGGATCATGATAATTTCGCAGAGCCGTCAATATTTCCTTCGGATAATCCTTGGTGTGTTCGTCTCCCTGCCACGTATCAATCGCGACGCAATGCGAGTCGAGCCGTAGTTTGGCGACGGCCTGGCAAAGTGCGCAGTATGAAACTCCGCAGTGGATTCCCAATTCCACGACGAGACGCGGCTTGCTTAATTCCATCAGCAGAAAGGCAAATGGAATGTGCGCGGTCCATGCCGATTCACCGCTCAAGAAACTGGGATCCATAAACATAGATGGATGATCGAGCGGGTTGAATCGCATTGTCTGCCTCTTTTTGACCCGTCAAACGGGCGCAGAACGATCGGCGACCTTCATCTCCCCATCAATTCCCGCTCCACAAACCCTGTATCCACTTCCCCTCGCGCGAAATTCTGATCATGCAGAATTTGCAGTTGCAGCGGGATCGTGGTTTTGATGGGAGAGACGTAGAACTCGCCCAGGGCCCGCTTCATCGTGGCGATCGCCAAGGCGCGGGTGGGGCGGTGGACGATCAGCTTGCCGATCATGCTGTCGTAGTTCGGCGGGATGCGGTAGCCGGCGTAGACATGGCTGTCGATGCGAACGCCCGGGCCGCCGGGCAGGCGCAGCTCCTCGATCACGCCGGGCGATGGCGCGAAATTCCGCTGCGGGTCTTCGGCATTGATGCGGCATTCAATCGCGTGGCCAATGCGCGGGACATCCTTCTGCCTGACACTCATCGGCAATCCCGACGCGATACGGATCTGTTCCTTGATCAGGTCGATGCCGGTCACCTGCTCAGTGACAGGATGCTCCACCTGAATCCTGGCATTAACCTCCAGCAGATAATAATTCTGGTCGCTGTCCACGAGGAATTCGACGGTGCCCGCGTTGACATACCCGGCCGCCTTCACGAGCCGCACGGCCGATTCGCACAGCTTTTCGCGGACATCCTGCTTCAGCAGGGGGCTTGGCGATTCTTCCAGCAGCTTCTGATGCCGACGCTGCATGGTGCAATCGCGCTCCCAGAGATGAATGACATTTCCGTGATTGTCCGCCAGAATCTGCACCTCGACATGCCGGCCGAATTCAACGTATTTCTCGATATAAACCGTGGAATCCTTGAACGCATTTTCGGCCTCGGCCTGTGCCTGCTTGAGCCCGGAGCGGAGCGACACATCGTTGTGCGCCACGCGCATCCCGCGCCCACCGCCGCCGGCCGCCGCCTTGATGATGACGGGATACCCAATCTGCGCCGCCAGCTTGATGGCGGTTTTCTCATCGTCGATAGCCCCATCGCTGCCCGGCACTGTCGGCACCTTGGCCTTTTTCGCGAGCTTCTTGCAGGCCACTTTGTCGCCGACCGCTTCCATCGCGGACACTGGCGGGCCGATGAATTCGATCTTGCAGCTTCGGCACACTTCGGCGAAGTGATCGTTCTCCGCCAGAAATCCATATCCCGGATGAATCGCCTGCACATCGGCGATTTCCGCCGCGGAGATGATGCGGGGAATATTAAGATAACTTTCCGCCGGCGGAGCATCGCCGATGCAGATCGCCTGGTCGGCGAGCTTCAGATACGCCGCATCCTTGTCGGCGGTGGAATAGACCACGACCGACTGCACCCCCATCTCGCGGCAGGCGCGGATAATCCGCAGGGCGATTTCACCGCGATTGGCAATTAAAATCTTCGAAAACATTTCTTATTTGGCGGGCGGGCCTGCCCGCCGTTTGCCTTCCCTTAGCTCGTCGGAATTAAAAATCCAAAATGATGCGCACAATGGACCAAATGCAGTTTCATATAATCGCGCCGCTTTAATTTGCCCAGCCGCGGATGCGGCGCGAATTCGCCGCGAAAAGTTTTCATCTCATCGAGCGCGCCGAGAAATCCATCAATCGCCGAATCCGGCGTATCATCCGGCGGCGTAATCCGCTTCGGTGCGGCAACCCCCGTCGGAATTCGCCCGAAAAGCAGGATGCCTCTCAGCAGCAGCCACTGCATGAACGTCTGCGTGTTTTTTCTCTCAGGCGCGGGCTGCATGGAATAGCGGATGGCCATGTCGAGATGCTTGCAGGTTTGCGGCAGGGTCCATTCTCCGACGTTTTTGTATCCCTTTCGCAGCCGATCCACCTCCGCCGCCGCCGATTCGGGGTCTCGGAATTTCAGCTTCCGGCGCTGGGTCACGGCTTGACGAGGAAAAGAACCTGGTTGAATTCGACGGCCTGCCCGTTGTTCACGAGGATTTTGGCGATCGTACCCTTGCAGTCGGCCTTCACATTGTTGAACACTTTCATCGCCTCGATGACGCAGACATCGGTTTCCTCCGACACGATGCTGCCGACCGTCACAAACGCCTTGGCATCGGGGCTGGGGGAAGTGTAAAAGGTTCCGACCATCGGACTCTTGATCTCGAGAAGCTTTTCGGATTCGTCATCGGAATTTTTTGCGGCGGGCGTTGCGGCGGCCGGGGCCGCGATCGCCTGCGGGGCGTGGATGGCGACGGGCGTTCCCGCAGCGCCGCGCTGAAGCACCACGCGCCTCTCGCCGTCGCGCAGCTCGACCTTGTTCAGATCATTTGTCTGCATCAGCTTCACGAGGCTTTGCAGGAGCGAGATATCCATGGGCCCGCCGTTTTTCGGCGAGGGCTCTTGTGTCTTTTTGGACTGCTTTCGTTCACTCAATGTGACACCCCTCGAAAGTTTTGTCGAGGCTCGTGAGGACTTCGCATCCGCTGTGCGTGATGAGCACATCGTCTTCGATGCGCACACCCCCCTCGCCAGGGAGATAAATTCCCGGCTCGACGGTGACGATCATACCCGGCCGCAATTCTTCCTCGCCGCCGATGCGCCGCATGGTGGGCAGCTCGTGGATTTCGCGGCCGATGCCGTGCCCAAGACCGTGGCCAAATTGTTCTTTATATCCCGCTTTGTCGATCACATCCCGTGCGACGCGATCCGCCTGAAGCGTGGTCACGCCCGGGCGGAGAAATTTAATCGCCGCGAGCTGCGCCGCCAGCACCACCTGGTAAATCTCCTTCATCCTGGCGCTGACCCGGCCCAGAAAAAGCGTCCGGGTGAGGTCGCTGCAATAACCATCATAAAGCGCCCCCCAATCGATCAAAACCGGCTCATCATTTTTGACCAGCACATCGCCGGGGCGATAGTGGGGCAGGCTGCTGTTGGGCCCCGCGGCGACGATGACTGGAAAACTTGAATCGCTCGCGCCCCGGCTGCGAAGCTCGAACACCAGAAGCCCCGCAAGATAATTCTCCGTCTGGCCGACCTTGATCTCTTCGCGGATGGCGCTGAACGCCTCTTCCGCAAGGGCGGCGGATTTGCGGATCAGTGCGACCTCGTGATCATCCTTCACCTTGCGAATATTGACCAGAACATCTTCCACCGGCACCAGCTCGACGACTTCCTTGCCGGCTTTCTCCTTGATGGCTTTGTCCAGCGCATGAATCTGCCCGAACGTGGCGCGGTTCGCCTCAAAGCCGATGCGCCGAGCCTTGGTGGAGAGAATGGTCTCGGCCAGGGTGACATCCATCTTCCCTTCGCGGATGACGGTTTTAAGCCAACCCGCCTCGATGGCGGCCTGCTCTTTATATCGAAAGTCAGTGATGAGATGGAGATCAGCCGCGGTGATCAGACCGATCGAATCATCCCCCGTGAAGTTGGTAAGATAGGCAAGGTCAGCGGGCGACGTAAGCAGCAGGCCATCAAGCCCCAACTTCTTCATCGCGTCTCGTACGGTTTTTTGACGGACTTTGAGATATGCCTTGGCTTTGCTGACAATGTTGTTCATTATTCACCCGGGGCGATCATCAAATGGACACCGCCGGGAGTGCCGAACGGTACTTGACGCAAGCCCAGCTTGTCAACGGACAACCCCCCGATAGGATGCCGCTGTGACCAATCAAGAGCGGATGAAGCAGGCATTGGAGTTCCACAGAACCGACCAATTCGCCGAGGCGATACGATCTTATCGGACTATTCTCGAAACCGACCCGTCCAATGCCAATGCGCTTCACCTGCTGGGAATGGCGTTGTCGCAGTCCGGCAACCCGCGCGAAGGGGCCAAGCTGATCGAGCAGGCGGTGGCGCGATTTCCCAACATCGCGCTGTTTCAACTTAATCTCGGCGCCACCTATCACCGGATGGGTTCGTATGACCAGGCCATCGCTACCCTGAGGCGTTCGATTCAACTCAACCCGAAAGATGCCTCCGCGTATCAAAACCTCAGCGCCGCGCTGGGGGATAACGGACAATTTGACGAGGCAATCTCCGCGGCCAGAACGGCGATCAAACTCGATCCCAACCTCCCCGCGGCGCATTTCAATCTCGGCAACGCCCTGAAGGGAAAAAAGCAAACAGCCGACGCCATCGCCGAATATCGACGGGCGATCGAACTTCGGCCCGATTATGTCGATGTCTACATCAACCTGGGAACGGTTCTTTATCAGGAAGAGCAATTCGACGAAGCGATATTGGCCTGCAACATGGGATTGAGCTGCCAGCCCAATTCAGTCGCATTGCTGAACAACCTTGGAGCATGCCTGGAAGAGCGCGGGTGTCCGCAGGAAGCGATTGCAGCCTACACCCAGGCGTCGCGGCTGGCGCCGGACGATTTTCGCGCCCATAACAATCTTGCATTTGCACTGTCCTGGAGCGGTGATTTCGATCGCGCGCTGGCCGAGTGCAAGATGGCCATCCATCTCAATCCGGGCGATGCGGATGTGAACCACATCTACGGCCTCGTGCTGTACAAGGTGGGCCGGCTCGACGAGGCACTGGGCTACGCCATGCGCGCCGTGCAGATCGATCCGAAGCTCTTCAACGCTCACAACACGATCGGCAATATTCTCAAGGATATGGGCCGCGTCACCGAGGCGCTGGCGTCCTACCGGCGCGCGATGGAATGTCTCCCGAAGAAGAACCCGCATTTCCACTCCAATTATGTGTACACGCGCTATTTCGATACGGAATGCACCCCTGTGGAATTGCTGGCCGAACACGCCGACTGGGCGCGACAGCATGCCGAGCCGCTGAAATCCGAGATCCATCCCCATCGCAATGACCGCAATCCCGATCGCCGCCTTCGCATCGGATATGTTTCGGGTGATTTCCGCAATCACCCCGTGGGGCGGTTCATTCACCCGCTGCTCATGGCGCACGATCACGGCAATTTCGAGGTCTTCTGCTACGCATCGGTCCATTTGCCCGACACCCTCACCGCGCGGATCGAACCGCTGCCCGATGTGTGGCGCGATATCCGCACGCTGAGCGACCGCGAGGCGGCCGACCTGATTCGGCAAGACCAGATCGACATCCTCATCGATCTGACGATGCACATGGCCGGTAACCGGCTGCCGCTGTTTGCCCGCAAACCGGCGCCGCTGCAGGTGACCTATCTCGCCTACGCCGGCACTACCGGCCTGGAGACGATGGATTATCGCATCACCGATCCGTATCTCGATCCACCCGGTTCATCGGAAGAGTTTTACACGGAAAAGTCGATTCGCCTTCCGCGCACGTACTGGTGCTACTATCCACCGCTGGCGAACCTGGCAAAATCTCCGCTTCCGGCGGCGGCCGCGGGATATGTGACCTTCGGATGTCTCAATAATTTCTGTAAGATGACCCCCGAAACGCTCGGCGTATGGCTTCATATTCTCGCCGTAACGCCCGAATCGAAATTGATCCTCAGCGCCGGCGAGGGCAGCCATCGCGACGCCGTGATCCGCAAATTTACCGAATCAAAAATCGATCCCAGCCGAGTGGGCTTCGTCAAGAACCTTTCCATGCCGGACTATCTGGCCCAGTATCTGCAAATCGACATCGCGCTGGACCCATTCCCGTATCCCGGCGGCACCACGACCTGCGACGCTCTTTGGATGGGCGTCCCGGTGGTGACGCTCGCCGGCAACACCGCCATCTCACGCGGCGGCGTGAGCATTCTCAACAACATCAACCATCCCGAATTGATCGCCAAATCGACGGAGCAGTACGTGCAGATTGCAGTCAATCTCGCCAAAGACAGGCAGCGTTTGACCCAGCTCCGCTCCACCTTGCGCGATGAGATGCAGTCATCCCCGCTGATGAACGCCCCGCAGTTCGCGCGAGACATGGAAGTAATTTACCGGCAAATCTGGCGGGAATACGTTTCGTGACCCCAGCATTTTTATCGCCGTTTCTTTGTCGGTGCACCGTTCGGTCCAGCGAGGACTAATTCATCCGCTGGAACCCTCGAAGCCGCTGGAACGATCTTCCTGGGAGTCATCGCCGCCAAAATCGTCGTGAGGTCATGGCATTTTGTTAGATGCTCTAAATAACTGTTTGTCAAGAATGAACGCTTGTGCTCGCTCCATCGTTTGCCAAGGAGAACCTGTCGAAGAAAAAATCGAATAAGCTCGCGTTGTTGCGGCTGGCTGCCCTGCCGGTGAAACAGGGGCCACTTATATCAATATTTTAGTGGTGCGGAAGTTTGCGGGGTTCGCTATGATTGCCGGAGCTTGCGACCAATGGTTTTTGCATTTCCCGAAGCTGCTTCGATCATTTCGGGCCGCGAATGCCGCTGAAAAAATCCCGTGTCTGAGCGCTGCTGGTTTCCCGTCTTTTAGGTGAGGAGAAAAATGTCAAAGAAAACATCGAAGAAGCTCGCGTTATTGCGTCTGGCCACTTTCCCCCTGGCGTCGGTGGTATCGATCGCCCGGCCGGCCGAGGCTGATACCTACTGCTTCGTCTCCGGCGAGGGAACAACCTGGGACAACACCTCCACTCTGCCCTGGTACGACCAGACCAGCCCGGCAAATGTCGCGTTCCCGCCCAATAACGGCACGGCGGACGCCGTGCTCGGAAATTTCGGTATCGCCCACTATATCACCAGCAATACCAACGTTACATTCAATTACACCTACACCACGGGGATTAGTACCCTCGAGATCGACTCGGGAAATACCTTAACGCAATCCACCACTGGCACGGCCATGGTTTGTTCCTCCGAGCTCCTGGGGGACGATGGAGGCGCCACCTACACTCAGTCAGCCGGGTCCAACACGATCAATGGCGAAAACAATTTCAACCTGGGCTATACCTCAGGAGAATCCTCTTCCTACAACCTTTCCGGCACCGGTCAATTCATTGACACCGGAAGTAATTACTGCGCAGTTGGCAATTCTGGCAACGGAACCTTCACACAAACCGGCGGCACCGCTTCAGTGACCAACGGGCTTGCCCTTGGCGAACTCACCAATTCCGTTGGCGTCTACAACCTGAGCAATACGACCGGCACCGGCTCGCTGACCGTGGGAACCACGATCATCGGCTACCAGGGCAGCGGCACGTTCACCCAGTCCGGCGGCACAAATCAGACGGGAACTCTGTTCCTCGCCGAGCTCAGCGGCAGCAGCGGGGCCTACAACCTGCAGGGCGGAACGCTCAAGGCGACGACCGTCACCGTCAACGCCAACGGAAACTTCGACCAGACCGGCGGCACGATGACTTTCACGACCTTCACCGAGAACGCCGGAACCGTCAGCCTCAGCGGCGGATTGAATCTCGCCTCCAGCACCGTCAACCTCTCCGGCGGGTCGCTCAGCACCAGTTCCATCACCGGCACCGGCTCTAACCTGAACTGGACCAGCGGCTCCCTCACCCTCACCAGTCAGGCGTTTGATGTCTCCACCGTGCCGGACACGTCATTCAACGGCTTCGTCGACGGCAGCTCCCTCACGCTCAGCAGCGGAATGTCGCTACACGAAAATTATGATTTTGAATACATCTTCGGAAGCGGCAGCTCGATCACCCAGAACACCGGCAGTAGCAACAGCATGCCGTATTTTTACCTGGGCAGCACCGGCACCAATGCCACGGCTGATCAGTACACGCTCAACGGAGGCGCCTTCACCTCCACGGCTTCTGCATATGTCGGTTGGGTAAATGCTTACCCCGGGCCGGGCGCCGGTATCTTTAATCAATCGGGCGGGACCTCGTCTTTTTCCAATCTATATGTTGGATATTCTGGACCCGCCACCTACAGCCTCTCCGCCGGCACCATGGGCGTCTCCGGATCGATCAGCCTTTACAGCGGCAGCACCTTCCACCAGTCCGGCGGAACACTCTCTTTCGGCTCGTTCAACGAAACCGGCGGCACGGCCAACTTCGACACCGGGTTGAACCTCACCTCCAGCACCGTCAACCTCTCCGGCGGATCGCTCACCACCAGCTCCATCACCGGCACCGGCTCGAACCTGAACTGGACCAGCGGCTCCCTCACCCTTACCAGCCAGCCGTTCGATGTCACCAATGGAACTGATCCTACCTACGGTGGCTTTGTGTACGGCAGCTCGCTCACGCTGGGCAGCGGAATGTCGTTACAAAGTCCGGACGGGTCGGAACCGTGGGAATACCTGTTTGGCAGCGGTAGCTCGATCACCCAGAACGCGGGTAGCACCAACGGAGCGGTCTATCTCTTGATGGGCGCCACGGGTACCAATGCAGCGGCGGTTCAATACAACCTGACCGGCGGCGCGCTTAACGTCACATACAATGTCGATATTGGAATTGTCAAGGATTACGGTGGCCCGGGAAGTGCCATTTTCAACCAGTCGGGCGGAACTGCCTCCTGTAATGTCCTTGCCGTCGGACTTAGCGGCCCCGGCACCTATACCCTCTCAGCCGGCACGATGTCCCTCGTACATTCCATCAACGTTTACAGCGGCAGCACATCCCACCAGTCTGGCGGCGTACTTACCAGCCCAGCCACATCCAACGCAGGCACAATGACTCAAACCGGAGGAACCGCGAGCCTCGGCGCTCTCACCGGCACAGGCGCCGTTGCCGTCGGCGGCGGGACCTCCACGGCCTCGATGACCGTTTCAAACTTTACACAGGGCTCCATCAGCGTCAGCAACCTCGGCCTGTTCAGCGTGGCGCCGAATTCCGGCTTCGCCAATTCCGTCTCCTCCCTCGCAATCACCGGCAGCGGGCAATTGGACCTGGCGAACAATCACATGTTCATCAATTACACCACCGGAGCCGACCCGATCGCGTCCATCGCGGGATTGATCGCCAGCGGGTACGACGGCGGAACCTGGAGAGGCGCTGGAATTATCTCCTCCGATGCCAACGCGAGCTATGGAATCGGCTACGCCGACTACGCCGATCCGGGAAATCCGGCGGGGCTTTCCTCCGGGCAGATTGAAATCATGTACACCCTTTACGGGGACGCCAACCTCGACGGCAAAGTCAACGGCACCGATTTCACCCTGATGGCCGCCAACTTCAACGACTCGGTCACCCACGGCTGGGACAAAGGCGATTTCAATTACAGCGGCGCCGTCAACGGCGACGATTTCGTATTACTCGCCGACAACTTCAACCAGTTCGCCAGCCAGTCCGATGTGTCGGCCGCCGATTTGAGCGCGCTCGATTCCTTCGCCGCCGCCAACGGCATCAGCTTCGCCAGTGTGCCCGAACCGGGCTGCGTGGCGATCGTTGCCCTTGGCGCTTTTCAAACCTTTCGCAGACGCCGAAGAACCTTATAAGCAACTCGATTCACCCCATTCTGAATTTACTCGGCGGCCGATGACAGCGAGAATCGCCGCCATGTCGTTTAACGTCTACTTATTCCCGCCCCGCGCCTCCGCGCTCCGCCGCCCCGTTCATCGCGCGCTCATGCTTCTTCACCGCCAAATTAATCGCCAGTTCGATGGCCGCCCGCATGCTGCCCGGCCGGGCGCGGTTGCGTCCGACGATGTCGAACGCGGTGCCGTGATCGGGGCTGGTGCGGATGATCGGCAAGCCGAGCGTCACATTTACCGCCTGGTCAAACGCCAGCAATTTGACGGGGATTAAGCCCTGGTCGTGGTACATCGCCACCACGGCATCAAAATGCCCATCGCGGGCTTTCAGGAAAATCGTGTCGGGCGGATACGGCCCGCTGACGTCGATCCCCTGATCCTTGGCCATCAAAATTGCCGGCTCGATAATCCGCTCTTCCTCATCGCCAAACTGTCCGTTTTCACTGGCGTGCGGGTTCAGGCCGCATACTGCGATTCGCGGTTTGGGGATGTCAAACCATTCCACCAGCGCCTGATGCACCAGCTCGATCGGCTGAAAAACCGCGCCGATATTCAGCTTGTTCCACAGCCCCATCAGCGGAAGATGAACCGTGGCCAGCACAACCTTCAGCGGGCCGCCGGCGAACATCATTGCAAATCTTCGCGCCCCCGTGCGCTGCGCGAACAGCTCGGTATGACCGGGAAAATTAAAGCCCGCAAGTTTCCAGCTTTCCTTGGCGATCGGGGCCGTCACCACGGCATCAACCAGCCTGCGGTTGGCCGCTTCGATGGCATCGAGGCAAAATCGCATGGATGCCTCGCCGCCCATTTTGCTGGGCGCGCGAATCGCCGAACCCAGCATCGTGTACTGGTCGTAGTCCACCACCACCACATCGTGCGGATAATTTCGCAGCCGCCCGTTGAACTGATCGCGCCACCAGAAGACATCAAATTCCGCGATGTCGGCTGCGTAATGCAGCAGCTCGTTCATCCCGTAGACGATGAAATGAGCCTTGTGGCGCAGAACAGGATCGGCAAGCGCCTTGACGATCACCTCCGCCCCGATGCCCGCGGGATCGCCCATCGTGATCGCTATGTTGGGTCGATAATCCATCGCTGTCTCGACAATTCCGGCACGGGCACAATGACCGCGCCAAGTGCCCAACGCCACGGGTTATTTTATCCCGGCTGGGGGCACACGGACAGCATTATTATCGGCTCAATGTATCCAGCGCATATCGCCAAAATTTGGAATGATTGAGAACGGAAACCCGTCCCAGACCCGAAAACCCGCGGGCCAGTAGACGAAGACCGCTTTGCCCAGCAGAAATTGCTCCGGAACGCGACCCTCGGCGATGTCCAAACCCTCGTGCGGCAGCACGATCGGCATGTTCCAGTACCGGGCGTCTTCGCTGATTTCCGAGTTGTCCCCCATCACGAAATATTCACCCTTCCCAAGCTGCACTGGTGAGTTGGGCGTCGCGTGAAGGTTTGGCCCGCGATTGGTGTAATAGACATTCCGCCAGAGGCTGACGTGATCCAGCGTGCATTTCTGGTTCTCGGCTTCGATGCGAGCCTCGCCCGGCCGGCTGTTGCGCCGCCCATCGCGATATTGCTGAATCAACCAGGGAACATTCGGCTCATATTTCATCGGCTGCGCAAACGCATCCTTCCCATTCAGCCGCAGCGATACCCGGTATTCCACGTTGGCGAATTCGATATGGATCGGATCATTCGCTCCAATACCCAGCTTGGCGAGCGGCACTTCCTCGCTGGAGACTTCCCCGGTGTTGGTGCGGTGGATCAGGCGGGCCACATCCGGCGTGATCTCAGCCGTGAATGTGTGATCGACATCCACGAACCGCGACAGATCCAGCCGCAGCGCGCCGCTGCCGCTTTGCCGAGTGTAATACGCCATCAGCTTCAGATCGGAGACCGGATACGCGTTGATATCATCGTCCGATCCGATCACGCCCGGCCGGCGAAGCAGATTGGAATGGTGATACGCGTCATACGCATCATACGCCAGGTAATCGGTAAGAGTCTGCGTGGTGCTGTTGGCGTTGGAATCGAATCGCAGCGTCCCCACTCCCTCGGTGTTGTTGAATTGAAAAATTCGTCCATGGGAAGTGTCCCAGCCGCTGCCGCCGTAGTCCCGCCACGGCTGAACAAATTGCGGCCCCACCAGCCGCTGCCCGCCCTGCGGATAATAATCATTGTCGTAAACCAGCCTCCATAACGCTTCCTGCGCGCTGCGGGGTTTATCGGGAATCTCCCACTTTCCCTCGGTCGTATTCCATACGTAGAGATTGCCATCCAGCACCATCAGCCGTTCCCCCGGCAATCCGACCAGACGTTTGATGAAATTGGTGTCGTAATGATACCGATTGGGATCATCCGGCGTTTTGAACACCACAACATCCCACCGCTCGGGCGGATGCAGAAGATAAATGTACTTCAGCACCAGGATGCGATCGCCGAAATTGACCGGCACCAGGCTTTGCGGTTTGGGCGCCTCGAAAAGCCGCGGCGGCGGCGCGCTGGCGACCAGCCGGCCGCAGTTGGGGCAATAAATATCCGCGCTGGGGGCGGCATCGCTGGGCATTCGCATGTCGTCTGAATCCTGATCCGAATCGGAGGAATAATTGACGTCAAACGTCCATCCGCAATCGGGGCAGCGAAACCGCATGTGCGCCCCCAGCAGCGTGGGCGCCATCGACCCGGTCGGAATCACGAACGCCTCAACGACAAACGCCCGGAAAATAAACGCCAGGATGAACGCCACCAGGATCGACTCGATGGTTTCCTTGACGTTGGTCTTATCTTCGGAGACGGAATGCCTGCGGCTCGTGCTGGATGGATCGGTTTGAACTATTCCGCCGGGCTCACTCATATCGCGATTTCGATGGTATGCGATATCCCCGCCCTCTGGAAGGAGCAATGCGGCTGAGAGGACTCGAACCTCCACGTCTTGCGACACAAGAACCTGAATCTTGCGCGTCTGCCAATTTCGCCACAGCCGCTAAGCAAATGACCGATTGAAATCTTAGGGGCCGCATGAAT
>Ga0302326_10004724_pt1 | contig 31356 bp, 25 predicted proteins | sample Palsa_T0_3_FD_202264 | JGI IMG/M metagenome (GOLD analysis project Ga0302326, IMG submission 202264) | Peat permafrost microbial communities from Stordalen Mire near Abisko, Sweden - Palsa_T0_3 | ecosystem: Environmental > Terrestrial > Soil > Palsa > Peat permafrost | place: Sweden: Abisko...
GCAGATCCGCACGCTGGCCATACGATGACCGGCGAAGGCGCGCTGCCTGCCGCAGTCTCGTTTCCCTACGGATTCCCCAAGCCCGGCGCTTACCGGATCTTCGTGCAGATGAAGCGCGGCGGGCAAATCGAAACCGGCATCTTCGACGCGAAAGTGGAGAACTAACGTGCCCGAATCAATTCAAGGAAAAAGCGTGCTGATCACCGGCGCCGGGCGCGGCATCGGAAAGCGCCTGGCGATGGGATTCGCATTGGCCGGCGCGAAGGTCGGGCTGCTGGCCCGCACCGAAGCCGAGTTAGACCTGGCGAAACTGGAGATCGAGCAGGCCGGCGGGGTGGCGATCAAGCTGCGCGCCGACGTGCGCAAGCCGGAAGAGATCGCGACCGCCGTGAACCGCATGATCGGCGTGTATGGCGGACTGCACGCGCTGATTGGGGCGGCGGGCGTGCCGGGTCCGATCGGGCCGCTGCTGGGCACGAAAGTCAAAGCGTGGAATGAGGCGATTGAAACCAATCTGATCGGCCTGGTGAATTCCTGCCGCGCGGTGCTGCCGCCGATGATTGAGAAGCGTTCCGGCAAGATCATCGCCATCGCAGGCAACGGGGCGGCGGTGGCGCGGCCGAACTTTTCGGCATACGCGGCGTCGAAGGCCGCTGTGGTGCGGTTCTGCGAATGCCTGGCGGAAGAGATGAGCGACCACAATGTGCAAGTGAACGCGCTCGTTCCGGGCGGCGCCTATACTTATATGACCGACGAGATTCTGCATGCGGGCGAAGAGAAAGCTGGGCGGAAGGAAATAGAAGAGGCCGAGCAGGTCCGCATCACCGGCGGCATTGCGCCGGAGAAGCAAATTCAACTGGCATTGTTTCTGGCCTCGGAGCGGGCGAATCACATCAGCGGAAAACTGATCTATGTGACGGACGATTGGAAGAGATTCGAGCGGGATAGTATGAATCCGGAATCGTATACTTTGCGGCGAGTGCTGCGGGCGTAGGGGCATACGGCGCGATCGGACTTGTCGTGCCCACGCCACTCATGAAGCGCCCTCAGGAAATCCTCAATGGATTCTTCCTCCGGCCGGAAATCGCCGCGCAGATTGGCCGGATCCGTTAGGATCCTCGTGCGCTGTTCGGCGGCGAGTTCCTCGATGGCCGGTGTGCGTATTTTTCTGCAAGCCGCTGGGCGGCCAGTGCGGAAGGCCGCTCTGTCTATCCGGCTCAAACCGGCGCGTCGTGCTCCAATGGTTGTATAGTGCTTTGGGTAGCTTTGTTCCTGCAAGCAGGGCAAGCTAAAGCATGCCCCACCAAGGCAGAATAGTCAGTAGCTTTTCGCTGCTTAATCATGGCCTTTGATTTGTCGGCAATTCTCGATTCGAACGACCCGGCGATATTTGAATTCCCTAGCCGCGTGGCGGTGATCAGGCCACCGCTTCCGCTGGCTGCGGACCAGCTTCGGCATTGGTCTTCGGGCCAACTGTTCGGTTGGGCTCTGAACGCAGGCATGGGGCTCGATCCGGGTAAGTTCGGATCGCCTGAGTACCTGATCCTGAGTACTCACGGCGGGTTGCGCGCGGCGGATGGCTCTCCCATCGCGCTGGGCTATCACACCGGCCACTGGGAAGTGAGTTTGCTGGTGGATGCGGCGGCGCGGGAACTCGACGCGTCGGGCGCGATTCCGTTTGCCGGGTATTGTTCGGACCCCTGCGATGGGCGCATCCAAGGCACTACGGGGATGTTCGACTCGCTGGCCTATCGCAATGACGCTGCCATTATTTTCCGCCGCCTGATCCGGTGCCTTCCGACGCGCCGGGGAGTCCTCGGCGTCGCCACCTGCGATAAAGGGCTGCCGGCGATGATGATGGCGCTCGCCGGGTCGCCCGATCTGCCGGCCATCCTGGTTCCGGGCGGCGTTTCGCTTTTGGCGGAAGGGGGCGAGGACGCGGATAAGGTTCAATCGGTCAACTCGCGCTTCGCACGCGGCGACGTGACGCTGGAGTACGCCTCCGAGGCCCTGTGCCACGCCTGCGCGTCGCCCGGCGGCGGCTGTCAGTTTCTCGGAACCGCGGCCAGTTCGCAAGTGGCCGCGGAGGCGTTCGGCATGGCGTTGCCGCATGCGGCACTGGCGCCTTCGGGGTCGCCGATCTGGCTCGATATGGCTCGCCGCTCGGCGCGGGCGTTGCGCGCTCTCGATGCGAAGAATTTGCGCATGCGCGACATTCTGACGCCGGCGGCGCTGGAAAACGCGCTGGTTCTTCACGCCGCATTCGGAGGATCGACCAACCTGGTCATCCATCTTCCGGCCATCGCATTTCACGCGGGGCTGCGGCGGCCTTCGGTGGAGGATTGGTCGAGGGTCAACCGGCAGATCCCGCGTCTGGTGGATGCGCTGCCCAACGGGCCACAAGGCTTTCCCACGGTCCAGGTGTTTATGGCGGGCGGAGTGCCGGAGGTGATGCTGCATTTGCGGCGTGCGGGGCTGCTCGATACGCGCGTGATTACGGTTGCCGGCGCGCCATTGAGCGACTTGCTGGATTGGTGGGAGCAGAGCGAGCGGCGATCCGCGCTGCGAAAAACGCTGCGGGACCGCGACGGTATCGACGCCGATCAGGTGATCATGAGTCCCGATTCCGCGAGGAGCCGCGGGTTGACGTCCACGGTCTGTTTCCCCGTGGGCAACCTGGCGCCGGGAGGGAGCGTCATCAAGAGCACTGCGATTGACCCGAGCGTGATCGATGCCGACGGCGTCTACCGCAAACGCGGGCCGGCGCGCGTGTTCCTCCGCGAGACGGATGCGATGGAGGCGTTGAAATCGGGCAAGATTGAGGCGGGTGACGTCATCGTGCTGATGTGCCGCGGACCGTTGGGCTCAGGGATGGAAGAGGTGTACCAGATCACATCCGCGCTGAAATTTCTGAGCTTTGGGAAGCATGTGGCGCTGCTCACCGATGCGCGCTTCAGCGGCGTTTCCACCGGGGCCTGCATCGGCCATGTGACGCCGGAAGCGCTGGCGGGCGGCCCCATCGGCAAGATTCAAGAGGGCGACATGATTGAAATCGTGGTGGATCGGAACGCGCTCGAAGGATCGGTCAACGTCGTCGGCGTGGATCTGGAAGCGCGGCTTCCGAGAGCGGATTTATCGGCTGATCCGCTGCTGCCGGACGATACGCGGCTTTGGGCCGTATTGCAGGAAGCGAGCGGCGGGACGTGGGGAGGGTCGGTGTTTGACGTGGATCGGATTGTGGGATTGTTGGAGCAACGGAAGGGCCGGCCGGGGGGCCGGCCGCGGACCAGGGGGTCCGCCCTACTTTAGTTTGTTCGGGACTGATTGAGAGGCTGGGGGATTGTCTACTTCCACAACGATGCTGACGATGTTGCCTCCGCTGATCGCGCTTAGCATCGCGGGTCCAATCGGGAATCCGGGCGGGATGACGAAGTTGATCTGCGTGGGCGAGCTATATTGAATCGCTAACGGCGCGCCGTTTAAGGTCAACTGCATTCCGGCCGGGAATTGCGTTCCGTTGGCCGGAAAGATGGAGGCGTATGTCCCGGGGTAGAGGGCGCCACCGGTCACCGCGTTGATCGCCGGCCAGGCGATGGATGGAAGGGCCGGGTTCGCCGGCTGAATCTGGAATCCGAACGGCTGCGACATCACCTGGAAGCCCGAGATGACGCTGATTTCGGAAGCTCCCAAGGCTGCGCCCGCTGGTACGGTCACATTGACTATCAGTTGCGTGGGGGTGAGCACCCAAATGTTGTTCACCAGAATATCGGTGGTGCCGAAGCCCACGCTCACCTGGCCGGCCACGAAATTGGTGTTGGTGGCGTTGATGCTGACCATGGACGAGATGCCGGCCGGCAGCGCGGCGGGCGCCACGCCGGTGATCTGCGGTTGAGCCGAAACCGGATATTGAAACGTTTGCGGATTGGCGCTCTGCAGGAACATCGAATCTTGCCCGTCCGGATTGAAAACCGTGAGCGTAGAAAGCTGACTGCTGGCGCCGGTGGGGGGCGTGACATTAATGGCGCCGTTGTTGAACGTTCCCTGCGCCGGCAGGCCGTCGAAGAAAACGCTGCTGGCGGGGGTGAAATTATTGCCGCTAACGGTTACCGTGCCATCTGGATTTGGCGCCGCCGCGCTGATGGTGGGCGGATCCATCAGCGTGAAATTGACGCCGTCGGGAAGCACGTACATATCGCTCGAGATATTAAAGACCAAGTGGCGCGGTCCTACAGCCTGCCACGCCGGCGGCACGGTGAAGGCCAGAGCCCACGCCGTTGTCCCCCCCGTTTGGTACGCCTGTATGTTGTAGGCATTGCCCATCCCCAGGACCCCAACGGAAACCGGGGCCGACGACGGAGGATACTCCGGCCACGTGGCGATTTCAAACTCGCCCAAGGTCACGTTCACATACGCCGGATTCTGGGGCGCCTGGTTTGGACCCAGGTAGCTGAACGTCTGCATGTCGTACATCGAGACCGCCGACCGCGCCTGCACCGCGAAAACCGGCGCTGGCGTATTGTTGCCGGCGGTCACCGCGATCGATCCCGCCTGTTGCCAGCTTTGCGTATTGGGGAAAAACTGCGTAGAAAAAACGCCGCTGGCCGGGAACGTGCGCCCGGTAAGATCGGAAGGCAACAGAATGCCCGTTCCGCTCGAAAGAATCGCATCGGGCGGCAGGGGATGGACGTATACCTGATACGAACCGGGAGGCAATCCTTGAATCAGATAAGAGCCATCGGGATTGGTCAGGGTGCTAATGGCCGGACCGGTAGGTGAAATCGCCACCACGGAGGCCAGATTAACGCCGGCGCCGGTCGTGAAGTTCACAATGCCGGAGATGGAGCCGAAGTTGGCGGCCCATCCCGGCGCTCCGTAGAGCACGGAAAGCGCGGCGATATCGTCCGCATCGATGGGCCTCGATCGCGACGTATTGCGAATGACGTCCTGTGACATGGCGGCGCCGGTCCAAGTGTGTTGCAGGCCAAGAGCGTGACCGATTTCATGCACCACGGTAGTGAAATAGCCTTGCGTATAACTCTGGAAGGGCTGACCTTCGGTATTGGCGGTGTTGCTGGTCAGAATGACGGTGGAGCGGGAGATCGCGACAAACGGTCCGTTGGGGCCGTTCAACACTGTCGGGTTCACCGGGAGATTCGGCGTGCCCATGCCCAACAGGCCGGGCAAATCGTCAAAGACCACGTCCGCGCCGGGCGTATTCTGGGGCGCTTGCGACTGCGATTCCAATCCGCCGAAGGCTACCCGCAGATTCGAGGTGCTCACCGAATTCCAAACCGCCAGCGCCTGTTTGATCTCGCCCAGCACGGAGCCGAAACTGTCGTTGGGATAATAAATGGATGGGCCGCTGTCGCTTACGTAAAATGCAACGGTGCTGTTAGGAAGAGCCGCGAGGTTGAATTGGGCGCGTATGGGATTGAAGGGAGCGGAGCGGCTCTGAAAATAAACGTAGTGATAATAAGCCTGGGCCGGAACGCCTAGCAAAATACCCATTGCCGCGAGCGCGGTCCATCGTCCCATGGCGCGGGGGCGCATTACTGGCGTGCTCCCTGTATCGCCAGCGCGCCGGCGATCTGCGATTTCAAACCGCTGAGCGCCAAGGTCAGCGTCTCGTCCTGTACGGCGCGGTGGGTGTTACGGTCGAGCATGGTGTCGTGGCTGGCGGCGCGCGTCACGGCGGGGTCTTTCGAGCCGCCCTGCGCCACCGAAAACAGCCCCTGCGTCAATCCCATGACCTGGGTGAGACCGGATTTGCCGGTCCACAGGAAGATGACATACTCGGCGCCGGAATCGAGCAGCGGAGCGCCGTCCCAAACCTGGCGGATGCCGTTGGCAACGCCGCCGGGAATCGAAAGATCCACGGTGGATTGCGCCGTTCCCTTATACCGTTCGCTGACTTGAAGCTGGTAGTGCGTATAAATCACAGGTCCGGACAAGGCGGCGTAAGAGCCCACCACCTTCGCCCGCACAATGGCGGTAGATTTCGCGATCATGTCCGTCAGCGAAAGCCGCTCCAGGGTGGCGCACTGGAGCGGCAACGCAGCCAGACCAAGCACGAACATGATCGCAAAGTGGCGCTTCACGGGATTGTGGAAAAGCAGTTGATGTGCCACTAGAAGTTATTGTAACAAATAGATTTAAGGGGCAGGTAGGGCGGGCAGGTGTATCCCTGTGACACGCTTTTGGGACGCCCTGTCTCAGTGGAGCGAGGCGATGGCGTGCGGCGTACTTTTCCCGGACTTCGCATCCGGCGCAAAGAACCGGGCTCATGCGGGTTCTTAAAGGCCGGCCAGGGGGCCAGCCGCGGACCAGGGGGTCCGCCCTACTTTTGACGGCTCAGTGCTTCCCCGGCCGCACGATCAGCATGGGCACATCGAGATCGTGCCGCACGGGATTGATGGTATTGCCGAAAATCAGGTCTTTCAACCCGCCGTGGCCGTGCGCGCCCATAATCACCAGGTCGGGGTTGATTTCCCGGGCATAGCGCACAATCTCGCGCTTGGGCGACGACGAATGGCTGATAGCGGTCTCGACCTGGATGCCTTGTTCGCGGAAGGAGCGCGCGATCTTCTCGAGGTAAGCTTCGCCCAACTCCTCTTCAACGGTAGACGCGTCCCGTCCATAGAGTTGGCTGGTAACGCTTTCCTCCACGTGGAGCAGGAAGATCTTGGCCCCGTGCGACCGCGCCATGGCGGCGGCATGGTTAACGGCCAGGCGGTCAAGGTCGGTGTGATCGAGCGGCACGAGTATCCGCTGGTAAATGGGCGCGGCGGCGGCGGCGGCTTCAGAGGCGGCGGCTACGGGCAGGGTGACGGGGGCGGTTCCGTAGCGCTTGACGCGGCGCGTGATGTAGGGCTCAAGCGTAACCCAGAGCAGCAGCAACAATAAGCCAATGCCAATCGGAATCACCACCAGCCAGATCGCCGTGCGCCACCGTCCGGCGGTATCCATCCATCCGGAAATGGTTTGCACCGCCAGCACGAAGTTGAGCCCTACGATGACGGCGGCGCAAATCCACGCCAGCGCGTTGACCCAGGCGCGGTTGGCGAATGCTCCCATGCGGGTGCGGTCGCTGGTGAAATGGATCAGCGGGATGATAGCGAAGGGCAGTTGCATGCTGAGCACGCACTGGCTGAGCAGCAGCAGCCAAAGCGTGGATTCCGACCCGGCGAAATAGATGGTGAGGGCGGCGGGAATAATCGCCAGAGAGCGGGTAATGATGCGCCGCAGCCAGGGACGCACGCGGATATTCAGGAAGCCCTCCATTACCACCTGGCCCGCCAGGGTCCCGGTAAGGGTGGAGGATTGGCCGGAGGCGATCAGCGCAATTGCGAAGATCACGCTGGCCATGCCGGCTCCCAATAACGGCGTCAGCAGACGATACGCCTGCTGAATTTCCGTCACCAGGATGCCGTGTTTGAAGAAGACCGCGGCGGACATCACCAGGATGCCGATGTTCACGAACATGGCGCCATTCAGCGCCACCACGGAATCGATCAAGTTGTAGCGGCACGCGGCGCGCTTGGCGCCCTCGTCATGGGCGATGTGGCGCGTCTGCACCAGCGCCGAATGCAGGTACATATTGTGCGGCATCACGGTGGCGCCCAGAATGGTGATGGCCAGGTAGAGGTTTTGTCCGTCGAGATGGGGAAGGAGGCCGGTGGCCAGCTCCGCGAAGGCCGGTTTGGCCCAGAACACTTCCACGCAGAAGCAGCCGGCGATGATGGCGATGAGGGCGAGTACGAACGCCTCGAGTGTGCGGATGCCGAAGCTTTGGAACCACAATAGCAACAGTGTATCGAGCGCGGTCAGGAGCACGCCGGTGAGCAGCGGAATATGGAAGAGCAGGTTGAGGCCTATAGCTGCGCCGAGCACTTCGGCGAGATCGCAGGCGCCGATGGCGATTTCGCAGAGAATCCACAGCGCCACATTGACCTGGCGGGGATAACGCTCGCGGCATGCCTGCGCCAGATCGCGTCCGGCGACGATGCCGAGGCGGGCGCTCAGCGTCTGGAGGAGAATCGCCATGGCGTTCGACATCACCAGGACCCAGAGCAGCCGGTAACCGAAACGCGCGCCGCCTTCGAGGTCGGTGGCCCAATTGCCGGGGTCCATGTAGCCGACGCTGACCAGGTAGGCCGGCCCGGCGAAGGCGAACATGCGCCGCCAGAAAGAGGGTTGCGACGTGGCTACGCTGGCGTGAACATCCGCCAGCGAACGGGATTGCAGCCGCAATGGTTCCGTGGGCGTCACTGATTTCCATTATGCGGGAAATGGCGGGGGGTTGTGGGCGGGTGTTGCGCGGGGGTGGCCTATTCGAGCACCGGGACAAGTCCGGATTCAATAATACGCTGATCCGACGTTGCCGGACGGAGCCTGTGAACCCGCGCCGTGGCGGCAATTGCACGGTCGGCGGGATCTCGCAAATGCCCAGCGACGCGATATCGAGCGCCACGTCATAAGTCAACGGGAGAACTCGAAATGCCGGGTTAGAATTCAAGTCCCGAAAAAACTCGTCGAGGGGTACTTTCAATGCCGGCTTTTCTCCGCTTGCGAGAACGGCGATCTCAAGCGGGCTAATTAAGCGCTATGGGCTCACCTCGCTGGACAGCCGCCTCGAGGGCACGCAGTTGCGCCCGGGAGAGCTTTTGGGCGTCGATTAACCACCGAACGGTGTCCAGCAACAAGCGCGGGAGCAGGGCCGGCCCCTATTCCGATCGGGCAACTTCCCATGTCGAACAGTTTGGAGAGCCCATCACCATCACCCGGCGCGGCCGCCCGGCGGCGGTGCTCGGACCGGCCAAATCCGGCATCCGCAAATCACCTCGCAAACTGGCATGGAACTGAGCGCATTGCGGGCGGACACTCCGCTGGGTCGGCTTTTCGCGGCTTTCAAGAAGTTGATTTGGTTGATCGAAGAGCGGGTCCAGGGGGACCCGCGCGGACCAGGGGGTCCGCCCCACTGTTGTATCCTGAGTGGAACATCGGCAGCCGGAATCGCGTATGGTTTCGGAAGGAGACACCGTGCTGTCGAAAAGGTCCGGCGCCGAACGATATAACGAAAGAAGGGAGTTCCGGTCATGACTGGGATCAGAGATTTAAGCGACGCTGCGGGATTGTTGTGGCGCGATGCAAAGTACGCGCTGCGCTCGCTGGCCAAAGCTAAGGGGCTTACCGTTACGGTGGTGCTCACGCTGGCGCTGGGAATCGGCGCTAATGCCGCTATCTTTACCCTGGTGCGCGGGGTTTTGCTGCGGCCGCTGGTGAATCGCGATGAAAACACGCTGATTTACATCCGGCAAAGTGCCCGAGGCGAAGGCACGGAGAATGTCAATTTTTCCGTGCCGGAGATCGATGACCTGCGGCAGCGCGTCAAATCGCTAAGCGCGATCGGCGACTTCTCGACCGTCGGTTTCACTATGAACGGGTTGGGCGAGCCGCGCGAGGTACAGGCGGGAGTTGTCGGAGGTTCCTACTTCGATGTGATGGGTCTGCATCCGGTGCTGGGACGCCTGCTGGATAAACGGGACGACGGCCCGTCCGCGGCCGGCGCTGTGGTCCTGACCTATCGCTTCTGGACCACGACGCTGAAGAGCGATCCGTCGGTGATCGGTAAAACCGTCAGGCTGGAATCTTTCGGACCGCGTACAGCCACCATCGTAGGGGTGCTCGAACCATCCATCCCATATCCCGCCGAGACCGAGATCATCGGCAACGTGGTAACCAGCCCACATCACATGTCGGCGACCATGGTGACGGGACGCGTCCATCGCATGACCGAGCTATTTGCCAGGCTGGGTCCCGGCGTGACGCTGGAACAGGCCCGCGCCGATCTCAAGGCGGCGCACGCCGGGATCGTGAAAGAGCATCCGGATGCGTATCCGGCCAAGGCGGATTTCAGCATTGACGCGGTGCTTCTGCGCGACCAGATTACCTCCAAAGCCAGGACCATACTTTGGGTGCTGCTGGCCGCCTCGGGACTGGTCTTCATCATCGCCTGCTCCAACGTGGCCAACCTGATTCTGGCGCGGACGATTCGGCGCGAAGGCGAACTGGTGGTTCGGGCGGCGCTGGGGGCGAGCACGGCCGCGCTGCGGCGCGTGCTTCTGGCGGAAAGCCTGCTGCTGTGCGGCGCGGGGGCGGCGCTGGGAGTGCTGAGCGCGCGGCCGATGGTTGCGATTCTGTCGCGGTACGCGTCCCGGTTCTCGGTGCGCGCGCTCGATCTGACGGTTGACTCGAGCATGCTGTGGGTTGGCGCCGGCCTGGCGCTGGCCGCGGCGGCGCTGCTGGCGTTTGTGCCGCGGCTGCCATCCGGCCACGGGGTGAACCCAATGAGCCTGTCGGCTGGGAGCGTGCGGGTGACGGGCGGCGGCGCGGGGCGTCTGCGGGCTTTCGCGGTTACGCAGATCGCGGCTTCTTTTGTGCTGCTGGCGGGCGCCGCCATGCTGCTTAACTCGCTGCTTGCGCTGCAGGCGGTCCAAACGGGCATCGATACGAGGCGCGTGCTGGCGATCAATGTGCCGGTGCTTTCGTACGGGCGCACGGACGGCCAGGTGGTGGACTTCTACAAAGAGGCGATGCGGAAGGTACACGAGTTGCCGGGCGTAGACGCCGTAGCCTTGGGCATGCTCACGCCGTGGCGCGAAGGGGGCAACTTCGGCCCCGGCTTCCAATTCACGGCCGAAGGCTACGTGCGCGCCACGCCGGAAGACGATCCGCGCGGCCAATTCCGCATCGTTTCGCCCGGATTTTTCGCGTCACTCGGCGTGCCGATGATCGCCGGCCGCGATTTCAATGAGCTCGACCGCAAAGACGGCGAGCCGGTGACGATCATCAGCCAGAGCGTGGCGCGGCGGATGTTTCCGGGCCAGGAGGCGCTCGACCGGCGTCTCACTTTGACGGATCCGGTGATGAAATTCATCGGCATGAAGCCGACGCCGATGCGCATCGTTGGAATCGCCGCGGATATCGACGATGCGCACATAGTTCCGCAGCCGACCTTGACGCTATACACCCCATTCGGACAGGGTCCGCTGTTCGGCGGCCGCCTCTTCGTGCATGTTCGATCGGATCCGTATGCCCTGATCAACCCAATCACGCGGACCATCCGCAATCTCTCGGCGGACCAGCCGGTAGAGCGCGCCGCGACGCTCGAAGACGTACGCGCGGAGGTGCTGACGCCGGATCGGTTAAACGCGCTGGTTTTTGGCGGTTTCGCGCTGGTGGCGCTGCTGATTGCGGTGGTCGGCGTGGCCGGCGTATTGGCATTTTCGGTAAGCGCGCGGACGCGCGAATTCGGCATCCGGCTGGCGATCGGATCGCAGCCGCGCCATCTGCTGGGGCGAGTGATCGCGGAGGGCGCGGTCATTACGGCTGCCGGAATTGTCGCCGGACTGGCGTGCGGTCTCTTGCTGCAGCGGCTGGCCGGAAGCTATGTGGAGAGCGTGCGCATGCCGGGGCCGTGGGTGGTGGCTGGGGCGGCGGGCGTGCTGCTGGCAGCGGCTGTGGCGGCGTCGGCGTGGCCGGCGATCCGAGCCGCGCGCGTCGATGTGATTCAAGCACTGCGCGCGGATTAGCTTGGAGCCCGGGGCGGCGGATGATTGCGGGCGTCCAGCCCAACTACAATATAGATTCAAGAGGAGAACTCGATGAGTCTGGCCGAGAAGAGTTGCGTACCGTGCCGTGGGGGCGTGCCGCCGCTTCAGGGCGAGGAACTGGAACAGATGGAGGCCCAGGTGATGGGCTGGCAAGTGCGGGACGGCCATCATCTCTTCAAGAGCTTTGGCTTCCCCGATTTCATCAGCGCGCTGGCGTTCGTGAACCGTATCGGAGAGACCGCGGAGCACGAAGGGCATCATCCGGACATTTTCCTGGCGTGGGGAAAAGTGGAAGTGAAGATCTGGACTCACAAGATCGACGGGCTTACGGTGAGCGATTTCATCCTGGCGGCTAAGATTGATCGGTTACCGCGCTGAGTGGCGGACCCAGCGACCTGTCAGCATGGCCCGCCGGGCCTCCAAAGTCGACGAAAACTCGCGAGAAGGGCTGGCCGGGGGCCCAGCCGCGGACCAGGGGGTCCGCCCCACTTTGGATGCCCCACAACTAAATACAGGGTAGGACAGGGCAGCAAATATTCGGGGCTACTGGTCGGCGGCTTTCTTTCGATCTTGATCGATGCGGCTGATATAACGGAGGGTTTCCGCGTACGGCGGCAGGCCTTTGTACCTGGCTACTGCGCCCGGGCCGGCGTTGTACGCTGCCAATGCATGCCATAAGGCGCCATCGTACTTCACCAGCAAATCGCGCAGGTAGCGGGCGCCGGCGTCCGCATTTTGCGCCGGATCTTTCGGGTCTGCGCCTAGCGTCTGCGCCGTGCCGGGCATCAACTGCATTAGCCCGATCGCACCTTTGGGCGAAACCACCTGCGGCTGAAAGGCCGATTCCGCGCGCATCACGCTGCGCACCAGCCAACGCGGCAATCCGTATTTATCCGCGGCCTGGTCGGCTAGTTCGGCCGGAGTCAACGCCGGTTTGGCCTCTGGCGCAACTACGGGAGCCGGCGCGGGCGCGGGGGCTGGCGGAGGCGGCGTGTAATCGTCGGCTTCGAAGCGCTGCACCTGCGCCGCTCGCATCTCGGCGAAGGAATCGCCCATATACAGGCGTACGGTTTCGCCCGCGGTTTCATGCCGGTCGACGTGCATCCGCGCGCCGCTCGCCAGTACGGCATACTCCCCGGCAAAGGCCCCGGATGCTAAAGACAGAAATATGGCTACGAAACGCATCGGCTTCTACTATTGTGACGCATTCCGGGGCGAAAACGTGGGGGACAAAAAGCGCCGGTCAGTTCCCGATCGCAATGATCATCTTTTGCGGCCCTGGGGTTCCCCCTAAGGAAAAGGAGATCGGCACGGAGTCGCTGGCGGCAACATTCGGCACGATCACATCGAACTGGTACAGACCCAAATAGCCGCCGGCCAATCCCGAGTACGTGACTGTTCCAGGAACTCCGGCGAAGTTTACCTGAACGTTGGACGAAAGGTTGTTGATAGGAGTGTACGGAACAATCTGGCCAGCAGGAGTATTCGGCGTTACCGGACCAAAGCCCACGCCGTAAAAAACGATCGTATTGCCTGGTTTCGCCCGCGCCGTGGGGACCGCCGAGGTTAGGCCGGGTGGCAGCACATAAGTGACATTGTCGGGAAATAAAGCGACGACATATTGCCCCGCCGCCACGTCGAACACGGCCGGCGCGAGCACGCCCGGCTCGGTGGCGTTGACCATAATCATGAACGCGGCGCTAGCCCCGCCGGCCATACTGACGACTACCGGCTGAAGTCCAGGCGAGACGTTCGATGGCACCTGGGCATTGACTTGCCCCGGGCTGATGTAGTCGATAAATGCGGATTGGCCGCCGATGGTCACTGTGGTGCCTCCCAGAGCGGTGGGCGCCAGGTTGCCGTTGAAATTGACGGTGGCCCAATTCTGGCTCAGGACGTTGGCGAGATTCGTGCCGTAGATCTCCATCCACGTGGCCGGCGCCAGTGCGGGGAAGGCGCCGTAGGCGTCGGCGCTGATGACGTTTTGAATCACGGGCGTGGCGTCGAATGTTCCGTAAACCGTTCCCGTGATAGTTGCATTGGGGGTAAGCCCCACTTGCCCGACGGCGCACGACGAACTGCCGATTCCGGTACAGGTGACAGTGGAGAACATGAAGACGAAATTGTCGGATAAGAACGTGACGTTAGCGCCGATGTTCTCGGCGAGACTCACCACGATGCTGCCGGAATTGCCGGGCAGGAGGCCGAACGTGATCTGGTTACTACCGGGACTGATCGAGTTGGCGGTAAAGGGAGACAATCCCTGGCCTTTGTAACTGAATACGATTGAGATCGTACCGCCGCCGCCGACGCCGGTGTAAGGCGCCGAAACCGTGCAGTTGGTATTCGTCCCATCGTACGCGCACGCGCCCCAGGTGACCCGGCTCTGCCCAACGCCGTTGCTTCCACCGAGGCCCGTGAAAGTGACGTTCTGACTGCTGTTGGTATAAGTGGCGGTGGGCGTCGCGGCTGAGGCCGCCGGCGTGAGAACCGCCAGACAAAATAGGAATGCGGGAATAAATGGCTTCATAGATTGGTTCCGTTTGAGGGTATACCTACAGTAGCAGCCATACCTGCGGCGTGCAGAGCGTTAGAGTACAACAATAGCCCCGTTGCGGGATACCGCCGCCGGCCTCGCTCGCGCGATACTGGAAATCGCCATGAAAACGCGGCAGATCACGCAGCGAAATATCCTCCGCGTACTGATTTCCGGCTTCGCGCTGGTCATCCTGCTGCTGCTGGCCGCGGCCGTGGTGGGCGTCTATAACATCCAGTCGATTCAACAGAATGCGGCTGACCTGGTGCGCCAGCAGTCGGTAACCAACGGCTTGATCGATGATTTGCAGCAGCAGCAGACCAGTTTGAGCGACGTGTTTTCGAGCATGGCGCGCGACCCCGATTCACTCGATTATGTGCAGATCCTCTCGCAGCTCGATGAAGCCGATAGCGACATCGATCGCATTTCGGCGGAGGGCGCGAAAACTCCCGAGAGCGCTCTGTGGGCGCGATTGAAACAATCCTCGATGCAATTTTCGCAGGAGGCGCGCCGCATCCTGGCGGAAGACCAGCCGGAAACGTTCGCCCCCACGGAGCTGTTCCGCGATCATGAAGCGTTTATTTCGGTCGTGACGAAATTGGTGGAAGCCGACTACCGCAAAGTGACCGCCGCGCAGGCGCAGATCGACCAGCGCTCTTCACGCCTTCTCAGCCTCACCATGACTTTCGCGGGCGCGAGCGTACTGCTGGCGCTGGTGTTCGCTGTTATCACCGTCAGGATGACGCTGCAGTTGATCCGCCGCCTGGAATGGCAAACCGCCGAGCTGAGCCGCGTCTCCTTCCACATGCTGGAAGATCAGGAGGCCACCGCGCGCCGGTTTTCACACGAATTGCACGACGAGCTGGGCCAACAGCTCACGGCCATCAAGACCAATCTGAACGCGCTCCAAGGCGGCGGCCCGGTCAACCGGACGCGTCTCGATGACAGCCTCGATCTGGTGGATGAAGCGATCGGAAATGTGCGCCAGATGTCGCAGCTGCTGCGCCCCATCATTCTCGACGATTTCGGACTCGAAGCGGGCCTTCGCTGGCTGGCGGAAGGCTTCTCCACGCGCACCGGCATTGAAGTTCGCGTGGAGTCGAACCACCCGGGGCGGCTGGCCGATGAGACCGAGACGCACCTGTTCCGCATCGCGCAGGAAGCGCTCACCAACGTGGCGCGGCACGCCGCGGCTACGCATGTTCAGATCAAGCTCGATGCTTATCCGGACAAGGGCGGCGGCCAAGTTCTGTTCTCGGTGCAGGACGACGGCCGCGGACTCGACGGCATGCATTCCGGCGGCAGCGGCCTGGGCATGATCGGCATGCGCGCCCGCGCGCGCAGCGCCGGCGGCGACGTGGATGTCAGCCCCGCTCCCGGCGGCGGTGTTCTAATTGAGGTGCGGGTCCCGCTGAGGAATGAAACGAATTCGCATCCTGCTGGTTGACGATCACGCGGTAGTGCGCCAGGGCTTCAAGATGATCCTGGGCGAGCAGCCCGATATGGAGATCGTGGGCGAAGCCGGCAATGGGCGCGAAGCGCTGCAACTGGCGGAAACGCTCAAGCCCGACCTGGTGGTAATGGATGTCGCCATGCCCGAGCTGAACGGCATCGAGGCCACGCGCCGCATGATCGACGTGGCTCCCCGCGCGCGCGTGCTGGCCTTGAGCATGCACAAGGATTCGGTATATGTGCGGGAGATTTTGCGCGCCGGGGCCCGCGGCTACCTGCTGAAGGATTCGGTGGCGGCCGACCTGGTCTTCGCCGTGCGCGCGGTGGCGCAAGGCGAAGGCTATATCAGCCCGGCGGTCTCGAATGCCGTGCTGGACGATTACCGCAAGCATGTGACTAACCCCATCGACCTGCTGACCAGCCGCGAGCGCGAGGTGCTCCAGATGCTGGCGGAGGGCAAGACCAACAAAGAGATCGCGGTCATATTGAACCTGAGCGTGTATACGGTAGATGCGCACCGCGGACGCATTATGGAGAAACTCAATGTGCATAGCATCAATGAGCTGGTGAGGTTTGCGGTGCGCAACGGGTTGATCGATTGAGGGTGCGGATCGGGAACTTGAGCTTGTGCTTTGGCGTCTACAACACTCACTTATGAAGACCGAGTTGGTGCTGGCATTCGCGGCGGCGGTCCACGGCCAGACTACCCCCGACCCGGCCGAGGCGCTCTCGCAGGCGCGCCTCAAAATCGGCGCCGACATGCAGCGATTGCCGAAATACGCTTGCGTTCAGACCATCGACCGCAGCTACTTTACGCGCACGCCCACGGCCGCTTCGTGCGACATGGCCAGCGCCGATAAGAAAAAGGGCCGAGTCTCATTGCATCTGGAGCTTACGGACCGGGTTCGGCTCGACGTTGCCGAAGACGACAATCATGAGATCCACTCCTGGCCCGGCGCCGGCCAGTTCGATGGCGGCGATATCGAGGAACTGATCAACCGCGGCCCGGTGGCCACTGGCGCCTTTGGCGCGCACCTGGTGGATATTTTCGAGAACGACGGGGCCCAGTTCGATTTCATCGGCGATAAGACCGAGGCCGGCCGCCACATCTTTACGTTCGGCTATCGCGTAGCGGAAGAGATGAGCCACTACAAGATTCACACGGACAATGACTGGGCGATCACGGCTTACGACGGAACATTCGAGATCGACGCCGATTCGCTGGAGCTTCTCCGCATCACGGTCAACACGCCGGAAGTGGCCGGGGAAACGGGTCTGTGCGAAGCCCAGACGTCGTTGGAATTCGCCCGCGTAAATATTGGCGGCGGCGAGTTGCTGCTGCCGAGTTTAAGCCAGTTCCACACCATCCACCGGGGTTCGCTTGAAACCAACAGCATCTCCGCGTTCACGAGTTGCCGGGGGTTTCAGCCGCTGGGCGCCGGCGTTCCGGACGCGAAACCGAATGCAGAATCCCGAAGAGCTCTCCCCTTAAAGACCGAGTTGGTTCTGCGGCTGGATGCCGACCTTGACTCCGATACCGTTGCCGCCGGAGATCCGGTAACGGCGACATTGGTGCGTGATGCCCATGATCCGAAGTTGCCTGAGAACATTCTCATTCGGGCCGGCGCGGTGGCCCACGGGCGCATCAGCCGTATGGAACATAGACTGACCGGCAAGCCGTCGTTCACCTTTGGGATCGCCTGGCGCTCCATCGAGATCCCCGGGGTCTCCTGGCCGCTCCACGTCGAAATCCCGCCCCATCTGAACCCCGGGCAGCCGGTTGCGGCCCCTGGGCCGGGGCAACCTTTTGATGCTCTCCTCTTCGAGACTCAGGCCAAGCGTCATGTGGTCAAGGAGGGTTCTGTAATGACATGGGTGGTTATCGAGGCCCGGTAAGTGGCTCGCACTTGTATACTCAAATGGATGCAGTCCGCGCTATTGCTGGCAGCCGCGGCGGCGCTTCACGGCCAGATGGCGAGCGAGCCCGCCGATACGCTCGCACGCGCGCGAATTAACATCAGCGCCACCATGCGGCGGCTACCGCGCTACGCTTGCGTGCAGACCATCGACCGCAGCTACTTTACGCGCGTCACGCCAAAGGACGCCGCCATCCCTTCGTGCGGCCAAGCCAGCGCCGATACAAAGAAGGGCGACGCCTCGTTGCGGTTGACGGTGACGGACCGGCTTCGCCTCGACGTTGCCCAGGGCGACCGCGGCGAGATCCATTCATGGCCGGGCGCGAGCCGGTTCGAAACCGGCGAGATCGACGAATTGATCGGCCGCGGGCCGGCCGGTACCGGCTCCTTCGGCGGTTACCTGGTGGATATTTTCGACAACCAAGCTACCCAGTTCGATTTCACCGGCGAAAGGGACGATGCCGGCCGCCGCATCTTCGCCTACGCCTATCGCGTGGCGCAGGAGAAGAGCCATTATGGGATCCGCACCACCGACGGTTGGGTGATTACGGCGTACCACGGAACATTCGAGATCGATGCCGCTTCGCTGGAACTTCTCCGCATGACGATCGACGCGCCCGAACTGCCCAAGGAAACGGGACTGTGCGAAGCCGAAAGCGCTCTCGATTACAGCCGCGTCCGAATCGGCGACGGCGACTTTCTGCTGCCGCGTCAGAGCCAGCTCCACCTGGTGAATCGCGGCACGATCGAAACCAACAACGCCTCCGTCTTCACCAACTGCCAGGAGTATCGGGCGGAGTCGGTGGTCCATTATGGCGACGACGCTGGTATTTCAGGCGCGGAGGCTGCGAACATGAAATCTCAGATGGATCTGCCTAAAGGACTCCCATTCAGTTTGCGGCTGAGCGCCGAAATCGATTCAGACATCGCGGCCGCCGGAGACCCGGTGACGGCGACCGTGACGCAGCCAGCGCGCGACCCGAAATCGAAGGAGGTTCTGATTCCCGTGGGTGCGGTTGCGCACGGGCGCATCAGCCGCATGGAGCATCGCATCCTTCCGGCGCCGTCGTTCATTATTGGAATCGCCTGGCAGTCGATTGAGATTGGCGGGGTTGGGTCGCCGCTGGCCGCAAATCCGGCGCCCCGCCCGGTAGCGCCGGCGAGTTCCAATCATCCACTCGGCCTGCAGGCCCGTCCGATGCCGGTTGGGCCGCCCGATGCCCTCTTTTTCCCGACTGGCGAGAAGCGTTACGTGATTCACGCCGGTTCGGAAAGCCGATGGGTGACTTTGACGCCTCTGGCTGTGAAGAATACGGCCACGCGCGGGGGCAATTAGTTAGGCAGGGCAAGCTAAAGCATGCCCCACCGCGGATTACTAAAAGTATATGAACATCCCGAAATGGCCCATCTCGAGCAGCCGTGAAATCGAGTTGCTGCGCCGTGTACTTGATAGTCCGCAATGGGGCGGCTTTCACGAGATTGTCGGCGAGTTCGAGCAGTCCTTCGCGGCTTATCAACACTGCGCGCACGGGATCGGAGTTTTCAACGGCACGGTTTCGCTCGAAATGATGCTCGAAGTTTGCGGGATAGGTCCCGGCGACGAAGTGATCATCCCTGCCATCTCCTTCGTCTCCACCGCGACGGCCGTCTCCCGCGTTGGGGCGATCCCCGTCTTTGTGGACATCGAGCCGTACTCGTTCAACATCGATCCGCGCCGCGTCGAGGAGGCGATCGGCCCGCGCACCAAGGCGATCCTGGCCGTTCATTTTGGCGGTCCCATGTGTGAAATCGAACGCCTGGCGTCCATCGCAACCGATCACAACCTGATCCTGTTCGAAGACGCCGCGCACGCGCAGGGTTCAGAATGGAACGGCCGCCGCGCCGGCAGCTTTGGGCTGGCAGCGTCGTTTAGCTTTCAAAACGGCAAGGTGATGACGTCTGGCGAAGGCGGCATGGTAACCACCAATGACGATGCTTTCGCCGAAAAGTGTCGGGCCTTCGCCAATCAGGGCCGCGACCTGAAGCAGCCCGGCGCGACGTTCTTTCACCACTATACGCTTGGCTCGAACTTCCGCCTTACCGCCTTGCAGGCCGCTGTCCTCATGGCGCAGTTCGAAAGAGTCGACCAACAGATCGCGCTGCGATGCCGCAACGAATCGTTCTTGCGGGAGAAACTCTCCCGCGTCCCCGGCTTGACGTTCCAGAAAGTCCCGGTCGAGGTCAACCGCCACTCGCATTACCTTCTTTCCGGCCGCATCGATGCCGACGCGTTCGGCGAAACGCGTGACGCATTCCATTGCCGGATGACTGCGGCAGGCGTTCCTTGCACGCCTTTTTATCCCCACACGCTGTATCAGAATCCGCTGTATTCGAGCGGCAACGCGCCATCGCGCGTGCTGCCGTGCCCGATATCAGAGGCGTGCGTCCTCGACGCGTTCTGGTTCCCGCATCGCGCATTGATGAGCGAGCCGGAAACAATTGAAGCGATAGCGCGAGAAATCGCCCCCTAGTACTGTCTACTGCGTTAGTGCAGCTGTCGAAGGCATGGACAGTCCGCTAGGCGCCTCCGTGTGCGTTTGTGCCGCGGAAACGTGTGGCTGCTCCCAATCCACCACATATTCGTGCAGGCATTTTGGACAGAGATATCGCCCATGAATAGGCCACATTGCCTGTGAATGCATCGTCTTGCACCAGACCCCCGAAATCCAGTTCAGCATATGCTTGTCTTGACCTCGCAACTCTAAGAGCAATTTAGCGGCCAGAGTGCTACCGGTCGAAAATCCGGCCTGACTAACCCATCGGCCATCCCCAAAAACCTCTCGCCTCACCGAACAGGGTTATGGAGCCGTATGGATGCCGACGCCGAAAGGGCGGCGCAAAATGCCGACTTCTGTAAGCTGACGGGGCGGATGCAGGCGAAAGGGGTTCTATCCTAGGTATTGGCGCGAAGATTTCAAACGATGTTGGGCCGGTTCTTGGGGACGTTGCGAAAAGCGGTTCTGGGTTTGGCCGAGAACGAATTTCGATGGCGAGTGCACTTTATGCAGGGATCCATCGCGCACACTATGTCCGGCGATCCGGCTGCCCCCTCGGGCGCCGAAACTCCGGCGGATTTCCCGCCAGATCGTCCTCGGTTCTAAAAGGGCATAGGTATTTCGGTTCGATGGACGCGGAAGGCAGCGCTGGCAGTGTTCGGCGTTTCGGTGATCGCGCTAAGCGCGCTGCGGTTTCGGAAGAAGCTGGATTAGGCGGTCGGGCCTGGTTAGCAGAGGTTGCTAATATAATGCTGTGGGCAATATAGAATTTGCCTGGGACCGGATCAAAGCTAGATCCAACCTCGCCAAACATGGAGTCTCGTTCGAGGAAGCCCAGACTGTTTTTTTCGACGATAACGCCCGCTTGATCGACGACCCGGATCATTCAGCCGGCGAAGAGCGATTCCTGCTGTTGGGTTACAGCCTCCAATCGCGCTGCCTCATGGTCTGTCACTGCTACCGAGAAGCCGATTCCATCATCCGGCTGATTTCCGCCCGCCGTGCGACCGCGCATGAAGAAAAGGAGTACTGGAGTTTCCAATGAGAAGCGAATACGATTTTTCCCGCTCCCGCAAAAACCCTTACGTGAAACAAATCAAGCGCCAAATTACCATTCGCCTTGACGCCGCGGCGGTAGATTACTTCAAGCAAATGGCGGCGGAGCTTGGGATGCCTTATCAGAACCTGATCAACTTGTTTCTGCGGGATTGCGCGACGCACAAGCGGCGCCCCACATTTCAATGGCCTGAGAAGCCCCAGAAACGCATAGCGGGCCGGCAGCCAAAATGACGGGCTCTCGATTATGGCGCCAGTGCGGCAATCAGCTTCGCCGCGGCATCCGCATCCGCCGACAGCGTAATTCGCACCGTCCAATCGTCTCTATCGATCTGAATCGAGTGCAGCAGCCTGGCGAAATCCGGATGGCGCGCTTCGGCTGCCGCTGCCAGCGTGATATCCGCGCGTAGAGTTTCCTCAATACTGCGAGCCGCAGAGGCGCTCCGCCCGATCGCGGTGACTGCCAACGCCAGGCCGGCTCCCAGGTTCGCGGCAATGGTAATAGTCTCGGAATTTCGCAGAATCTGGTTCAGGTTCGCAGCGTTGCCCGTCAGAGCGAAAGGCGCCCCGCCTTGCGCCACGACCCAGATCTGCCGCCCGGCGGCGATCGATTCGCCGAGCGCTACAAGCGCCGGCGCGCCGGTTGCGTGCGAGCGGTGCTGCGCGAGCGAGGCGGCCACCAGTTCGGGTGAACCAAAGACGGCAAGATCAGGAGAGGCAAGAGTCGCGCCCGGCGGCGCCTGCGCGAAATGGCCGCGCGCGATCACCAGCAGTTCCTTGCCGTTGTAAGCCAGCAACGCCGAAGAAGCCGTGCTGAACGATCCGGCTAACGCAACAGCCGCCGGGGGCAGCTTGGAATAAATCGGCGCCGCGCGCAACCCATTGAGGTCCACTCCTGCGAGCACGATGGTATCCGCCGGGACACAGGAAGCCGCATCCGGATCTACCACACGCGCAATCCGCGGGGCGCTGCAACCGAGCAGACAGAAGATCAACGCAATCGGTAGGGTATGCTTTAGCTTGCTCGCCAGAGATCTTGTGGCACTGCGAGCAACGCGACCGTTAGAAGCCGTGAAAAAATCGGCTGGCAGGTGGCAGCGCCTGCCCCACCCCTGCGCAAGCGGTTTGTCAACAACGTGCGGCGGACGCTTCCGTCTGCCTCGCCCGCTTGCGGGCGGTTTACGGAGCCACTGCATACACCGCCGCTGCCGTGCGAAAAGTATTGGCATGCGCCTCCGCCGTTCTCGATATCGGATCGCCGTAACCTCCGCCCAGCGTAATCGCCACGGGAATCCCGTTCCCCTGAGTTAGCCGGAATACCGCTTCGTCGCGCGCCTTCAGCCCGGCGTGCGATAAGCTCAGCCGGCCAAGACGGTCGCCCTTGAGCGCATCCACGCCGGATTGGTAGATCGCCAGGTCCGGGCGGAACTCGGCCACCGCAGGAAGCGCCGCGTGCAGTTGCTCCAAATACTCCGCATCGCCGGTCCCGTCCGCCAATCCGATGTCGAGCTTGCTGCGCTGCTTGCGGAACGGGAAGTTGTTCTCGGCATGCATCGAGAAAGTCAACACGTCCGGATCGTCTGCGAAAATGCTGGCGGCGCCGTCGCCCTGGTGAACGTCGAGATCGATCACGGCCGCCCGCGCGATCCGCCCTTCCCGGCGCAGGGCGAGGATAGCTATCGCCAGATCGTTGAACACGCAAAACCCAGCGCCTTCGCCGCGAAACGCGTGGTGCGTGCCGCCCGCCAGATTGCCGCCGATGCCGCAAGCCAGCGCGTCGCGCGCGCCTGCCAATGTGCCGCCCACCGAGGCCAGCGTGCGCCTTACCAGACACTCCGACCAGGGAAAGCCGATGCGGCGCAGCATGCGCGCATCGAGCGACCCCTCCAGAAAGCCGCGCACATAGGCGGGGTCGTGAGCAAACTCAATGGTCTCGCGAGCGGCCAGCGGGGCCGGTTCCAAATCGAAAGAGGCCTCTGCCTCAAGCAAGCCGCGCAGCAACGCGTACTTCTCCATGGGGAACTTGTGACCCGGCGGCAACGGGATGGGGTAGTGGTCGCAGTAATAGAGGCGTCTTCGCATATCAAACGGCAGGCCGGGAGGCCTGCCGTACCTACTCGCCTATTTCGCGGCGAATCGCCTCGGCGATGCTATCGCTGAAACTTTCCACCTGTTTGAGATCCGGACCCTCCACCATCACGCGCGCCAAAGGCTCGGTGCCGGAGAATCGCACCAGCACGCGGCCGGCGCCGCCAAAGGCTTCTTCCACGCGCCGGATTTCACGCGCCACCGCGGGTACTTCCAGCGCGCCCTTCTTCTCCCGGACGCGCACATTGACCAGCCGCTGCGGGTAAATGGAAAGGCCGGCCGTGAGCTCGTCGAGGCCCACGCCGGCGAGGCGCGCAATTTCGAAAAGGCGCAGTGCGGTCAGCAGGCCGTCGCCGGTGGTGGCGAATTCGCGGAAGATCACATGGCCCGATTGTTCACCGCCCAGCGCCGCGTCCAGGCGCACCATCTCTTCGAGCACGTATTTATCGCCCACCGGCGTGCGCACCATGCGAATGCCGGCGGCTTCGAGCGCCTTTTCGAGGCCCATGTTCGACATCACGGTGGCGACCACCGTATCTCCACGCAGCCGGTTCCCGGCCTTCATGGCGCGCGCCGCGGTGAGCAGCACCGCATCGCCATCCACGATCTTGCCGCTCCTGGCGACGAAAATGGCGCGGTCGGCATCGCCGTCGAAGGCCACGCCGAAATCCGCGGCGTTCGCCAGCACCGCATCGCGCAGGCCCTCCACATGCAGCGCGCCGCAATGCAGGTTGATGTTGCGCCCGTCGGGATCGGCATTCAACACGATCGTCTCCGCGCCGAGGCGCGCGAAGAGTTCCGGCGCTAATCGATACGCGGCGCCGTTGCCGCAATCGAGCGCCACGCGCACGCCGTCGAACCGCGTAGACGACGTGGCCAGCAGGAATTCGAGGTAACGCCGGCCCAACGAAGCGTCGGCTTGCAACTCGGCAGCGTGCGGCGCTGCGCCGGTTTCGCGCAGCTGCAAGATTTGTTCCTCAATTTCACGCTCTTCGGGATCCGGCAGCTTGAATCCGCTGTGGCTGAAAACTTTGATGCCGTTATCTTGATACGGATTATGCGACGCCGAGATCATCACGCCCGCGGCGTAGGGCCCGGTCCGCGTCAGGTACGCAATTCCAGGGGTGGTAATCACGCCGGCGTAATCGACGCGCGCGCGGCGGCTTTCGAGGCCGCCCGCCACCAGTTTGGCGATCCACGGGCCGCTCTCGCGGGTATCGGCGCCAATCAGGATCTGTGGATTCTGATGCGTCTTGGCGGCGTCATCGCCCAGCGCCACGCCGAACGCGAATACGGTTGCCGGGTCCAGCGGGTATTCCCCCGCTATGCCGCGAATGCCGTCAGTGCCGAACAACTGTTTGCTCAAATCGGGCTCCCCTATTCTATTTCTTCTTCATGACGATGGTAACTTCGACTTGCGGCGAAGATAGAAACTGCACATATGGATCGCCCAGATATGCATTCACGCTGTATTTCACGGTTCCGACCGCCTGCGAAACGTCCACCGGGTCGGTGGCGACCTGGGTAATGCGCGCAACATGGCTGGCCGGCCCCACAATATCCAGGTGAGCCGGCTCCGCGGCCTGGCTCGCCACCACATAGCCAGTGAGGTCTTGGCCTGTGATCGGCACGGTCACCGGTACCGTAGCCTCGGCGCGGCGGTCAAAATTGAAGCGCACCTGCGAGGGTACGGCTCGCACCAGCCGAACGCCGCGCGGCAGCTTCACGGATCTGTCTTCTATGTCGAAGGTGCGCGGCCCCGCCGCCGCCATGGACATATCGAGAATCACTTGGGGGCGAAAGTTGTCTTCGTTGATATCCCGCAAAGAGCCCGAGGGACCGCGCAATTCGAGCATCACCGTAGCCAGCGGATTGGAATCTATTTCGATATCGTCCGGCAGGTTCTTGTATTCCACCTGGGTGCTGGCGAACGTAGAAAGCTCGGGCTCGGTGGCAACCAGGGCCCAGATAGCCGCCGCCACTGCCAGCGATAGCAGCTTCCACCCGATGTTTTCGAAGATCAGGCCAGCCACCCGTTTTCCCGCGCGGAGGATTGCTTGCGTCATGGGTGGACCGCCTTATCGGAAGGCGGTGAGCCGGCCGAATCGGGCGTCAACGGGATATCGGCGGGAAATTCGTCGATGTGCATCGGCGTGGGCCGCTGCACGCCGAAATGCCGGTTGATGCGGTCGGAGACTTCGGCGATGGTGAGTCCTTGATTGATTTCCCCAAAGGCCGCCACTGAGATGCGGCCGGTCTCTTCGGACACCACCAAGGTGAGACAATCGGCCTCCTCGGTGATTCCGATAGCCGCCCGATGACGGGTGCCGAGTTTTAGCGACAACGAGGGATTCGTGGTCAGCGGAAGAAAACAAGCCGCGGCGGCGATACGGTCCTTATGTACGATACAGGCGCCATCGTGCAGCGGCAGTCCGGGTTGAAAAATGGAGAGCATCAGATCGCGGGAGATCAGAGCATCCAGGCGCACGCCGCTTTCGATGAACGTCCGCAGTCCGATATCGCGTTCCATAACGATCAAAGCGCCGATTTTCTCCCCGGCAAGTTGTTCCAGGGCGAACAGAATCTCACTGGCCGATTCGGGCGTACGGAATCCGCCCGCCAAGCCGAACCAGCGCTTACGCCCGATACGCGCCAGGGCTCGACGGATCTCCGATTGAAAGAGCACAATGATGGCTATGCCGATATAAGGAACAATGAAGGAGAGCAGCGAGCGCAGCGCCTCCAGGCCCGCCCAAAGCGCGATGCGATACAGCAGCATCATCACCAGAATGCCGGCCAGAATGTGGCCGGCGCGCGTGCCCCGCACCACCATCAGGCACTGGTAAATCAGGAACGCGACTATCAGAATGTCGATGGCCCCGGTGACCGTGAGGTCTGGCAGCGACGGCAGGATTCGGAAAAGACGCGGCATGGCGGCTGGTTTCACCCCCATATTAGCTTGGCCCGGAAGGCTCTCGCTGTAGAAATTGGTTGCAATCGACGACCTGCTATATAATTTTGAGTGTCGGGGAACGCCAAGACGGACGATCCTTTAGACAGGTGGAGGCGCATGGGGCAGGTAAAGAAACTCCAATCGTGGATAGGCATGGCGGGAGTCTTGCTCGGTTGCTCTGCCGTCCTACCGGCGCAGACGGTATCCTTTCAATATGCCGGATTACCCACCGGGACCTATCCTTGGAGCATTACGTCCGGCCCCGATGGGAACCTGTGGTTTTGCGAATATGTGGGCAACAACATCGTGCGAATCACCACCGAAGGGGCGACTAGCGCGTTCCAGCTGGCCACTGCTCAAAGTGGTCCTACCGGGATTACAACCGGACCCGACGGAGCGCTCTGGTTCACCGAGATTGCTAATAACAAAATCGGCCGCATCACCACCGCTGGACAGGTCACCGAGTTCACTGTGCCCACTTCCAACGCCCAGCCCGTCGACATCGTCACCGGCTCGGACGGGGCGCTGTGGTTCACCGAATACAACGCCGGTCAAATCGGACGGCTGACCACGGGAGGCGTCCTCAAAGAATATGTTGTGCCCACCTCCGGCTCCCAACCCATCGGCATCACGTCGGGGCCGGATGGGGCAATCTGGTTTAGCGAGGCCGGTACCGACAAAATCGGCCGCATTACAACAGGCGGCGTGTTCTCGGAGTACAACGTCGCAAGCGCTCCGGGTTATATCACCGCGGGGCCGGACGGCGCCTTATGGTTCACTCAGGGCATTACCGGTCAGATCGGAAGGATTACAACCGCCGGAGTTGTCACGGGCTACGACAACCTGCCCACATCCGGCAGCGGGCCGGTAGGTATCACGGCCGGACCCGACGGAGCGCTGTGGATTACGGAAGGCAATACAAACAAGATTGCGCGGCTTACCACCGCCGGTTCCGTTACCGAGTATACCGTGCCCACGCAAACTAACGAGCCTTACTCCATCGTCACCGGGGCAGACGGGGCCTTGTGGTTTACCGGGCTATCGGGCGGCGACATCGGGCGGGCCGTGGTGGTGCAGACCAACGCGTTCTTCGAAGGCGAGTATAGCCTGAGTGGGGGCTGGTACTACTTACAGTTCCAGAATGCCAGCCTGTTCGGCTACTACACCTTCCTACAGGGTTCCGCCAATGCAACGTCCGGGACTCTCTTTCATGACGACCTGGGATATGAATACGTCACAGCGGCCTCCAACGGCCAGGTCTACTTCTACGACTTCGCCAGCGGGCACTGGTGGTACACCAGTTGGACGGAGTTCCCGTACCTCTACGATTTCACGTTGAACGCCTGGATTTACTACTTTCCCAACCCCAACAACCCGGGCCACTACTACACCAATCCGCGTTACTTCAGCAACCTGACCACGGGCAAAACCTTCACTATGTGATACCGGGAAACCGAAACTTGCGTGATTGTGGCAATTTGTGTCAAGCTAATGATAGCTAGATTGGCTAGATTTTCGGAGGCAACTGTGAAGACAACTGTTTTGGAGACGGCTATTCCGGAGGAATCCAGGGAATGGCAGTTGGCGCAAGCCAAGAACCGGTTCAGTGAAGTGGTCAATCTTGCCCTTTCAAAAGGTCCGCAGCGGGTGCGCCGCCGCCTCGACGTGGTAGTGGTGGTGGCAGAGGCGGATTACGAGAAGCTGACGGGAAAGCATCGCAGCTTTAAGGAGTTCCTGATGGCCAAAGGGCCCGGCCTCGAAGGCTTGGACCTGACCCGCGACCGCTCGCCGATGCGTGACGTCAAGTTGTGAGAGTGTTGCTCGATACTTGCGTGCTCTCGGAGTTGCGTCAGCCCAAGATCAATCCCGGGGTTCGAGAGGCCATAGACGCGCTCGACAGCGGCGATCTGTTCGTCAGCGTGCTGTCAGTCGGCGAAATCGCCAAAGGCATCGCGCTTCTGCAAGATGGCGCGAAGAAGCGGGCGCTGCAGACATGGTTGCTGACGATGGAGCGCTCCTATCGCGGCAGACTGCTCCCGGTGGATCTCGAAACGAGCCGCATCTGGGGAGAAATTACGGCAGCCGCCCAGCGAACCGGCCGCCAAATCCCAGCCAGCGATGGATTGATCGCCGCTACGGCGCGCCGGCACGGATTGCACGTCATGACCAGAAACACGGCTGACTTTCAGGCGACCGGCGCGCTGCTAATCAATCCTTGGGCGGATTGAGGTCAAAGTATTTCTCTAACTTCGAGGCGCCTCGAACCCGAGGAGGGCCGGGCAGCGGTTCGTTGAGCGTGGGCGCGTTCGTCGATAGTTCGTTTTGCCACGGGATCAGTAGCCGGCCACCGCAATAGTCACTCCGGCCGGGCTGGCCGCGCTGCCCACCTGGATGCTCACGGGTGTGGCGCTATTCGCCCGAATACCGGCTGGGATCTGCGCGTTGATCTGCATCAAGCCTGCCAGATATCCCGGCGCCTGCCCGGCGTACTGTGCCGGAACGGTCTGGCCGGCGATGGTGATCGTGACCGGCAGTGCGCCGGGCGATCCACCGCCAGTGGCGTATAGGGAAATGAACTCGCCGGGACCGGCCGGATTCATGGCGCTGTTGATGGAACCATCCTGATTGACCGCGGCCGCCTGTCCCTTGCCCGTGCTATTGGCGGTGAACAGGGCTGGCGCCGCGGCGGAGACTGCCGCAGAAACTGCTGCCGAAGCTTGGCCCTGATAGGCGACGCTTACCTGCGCCGTGGCGCCCGGGATCGCGGCCGGAACCACGGCTGCTACCTGGTTGGCCGAAGTATAAAGGACGTTCGCCGCCGTACCATTGAAAAACACCTGCGTGCCATCGAGTTCGGTATCGATCAGGCCGGCCGTTCCATAGGCGCACGATGCCAGTTGCGCAGGGCCGAGGCCGGCGCCGTACAGCGTCACGATCTCTCCCGCCGAAATCGGCCCCGCGAGATTGCTGGCGGCATTGGCGACCGCTGCCACGACCGGGGGCGGAGGAGTAACCGGCTTGAGCACGCGGACCACATTATCGAAGGCGTCCGACGCATAGATATTACCCGCGCCGTCGACCGCGATCGAGGCCGGCCGTGCGAACGACGCCACCGTCGCCGTTCCGCCGTCGCCCGAGTAACCGTAGTTGAAGTTGCCAGCGATCACGTCCATGGGGCCGGACGGCGCGATCCTGCGAATGGTGGAATATTCCTCGTCGGTTACATAGAGGTTGCTCGAACTGTCGAGAGCCAGGCCGACGGGCTCGAATGGCAGTCCGAAGCCGGGCTGGCAGCCGTTACCCGGCGTGATAAGGATGGGAGCTTCGCTGCCGCTTGGGGAGAATTTGAAGACCTCGTTGTCGGTAGGATCCGATTCATATAAATTACCCCCCGCATCGAGCGCCAAGGCCGCCGGGGTCCTGCCGGTGAACACCGTTGAGATGGATCCCTCGGCCGCGATCCTCTGAATACCCGCCGAGGCCAGATACAGATCGCCCTGGCTGTCGGCCGCAATGTTGTTTGAGCTGTTTACGGCATTGTTCTCCAAAGGCGCGGCCGGTCCGTCGCCCGCTGTGCCGGAAATGGTGCTGATGATCCCCGCTGGCGTGACCTTTCGAACGCGCCCTGCCTCGGCGATGTAGAGATTGCCTGCGCCATCCAGCGCCAAACCCGAGAGCGGCATCACCTCCGCATTGGTCGCCTGGCCGCCATCGCCGGAGTAGCCGGGGTTGCCGTTGCCGGCCACAGTGGTAATGATCCCCCCGGGCGCGAGTTTGCGCACGCGGTTGTTCCCGATGTCGGCGATGTAAAGGTCGCCTGCGCCATCCGTAGCCAGGGCGCCGGGCATGGAGAGCGCCGCATTGATTGCCTGGCCGCCATCGCCGGAGTAGTCGAGCGTGCCGTCGCCCGCCAGCGTGGTGACCGTTCCGGCGGCGGTGATTCTGCGAATGCGGTTGGCGCCGGCGTCGGCCATGTACAGGTTGCCCGCGGCATCGCTGGCTAAGCCCTTCGGCGCGATGGAAGCGCTGGCCGCTGCGCCGCCATCACCCGAGTAGCCCCAGTTGCCGTTGCCCGCGACCGTGGTGATTACGCCTGCGGGCGTGACCTTGCGGATGCGATAGCTCTGGTCGGTGATGTATAGATTTCCAGCGGCGTCAACGGCAAGGTCCTGCGGCGACGATAGTTTCGCACTGGCGGCCGGTCCGCCGTCGCCGGAATAGCCTGCAACGCCAGTGCCCGCAAATGTCGTGATGATGCCTGCCGGAGAGACCTTGCGGACACGATTCGAGGGCGGATCCGCGATGTACAGATTGCCGGCGGCGTCGACAGCGATGCCTACCGCGGAAGCGATATAGGCGTCAACAGCCGGGCCGCCGTCGCCAGGCGTTGGGTATTGGCTGCCGCCGGCCACGATAGTGATAATGCCGGCGGGGGTCACTTTGTGGACGATCCCGTAGATTCCCTCCGCGATGTACAGGTTGCCGACGCTGTCGAATGCCAGGTGATTCGGCAAACCCAGAAACTGATCGATGGCTTGCCCGCCCTCTCCGGAGCTATTCGTCTGTATCGTGCCGTTGCCTGCCACGGTGGTAATGACGCCGCTGGTTGAGACCTTGCGAACGCGGCCGGCGAGCGAGTCCGGGATGTAGACGTTGCCAGCGGCGTCGACCGCCAAGCCGGTGGCGTAAGCGCTCACGAGTTCATGGGGAGGGTCGAGTTGTGCGTCGATTGCCGGGGCGCCATCGCCGGAGTAACCGGGCGTGTAGTCTCCCGCGATGCGGGTGAGCGCGCCAGTCGGGGCGAGCTTGAAAAGACAGTTAAGGCTGTAGAAGTAGACGTTGCCAGCGGCGTCCACTGTGATACCACTGGGTGAGCCAATGGAAGCGTTCGCGAGCGAAATGGCAGGACGGGGGGCGCCACCGGCAATCGTGGCGACGGTATAGTTCTGGCCGAACGCCGGGGACAAGACGAACAATACGAAAAGCAGGCGCACGGATTACCAACCGTGTGTGAGCACTTCAATTGCCATCCGAAGCTCGTTTGGGGTTCTTCATCGGTAAACCCGGGCGCGATCTCCTGCGAATCGGTGAAGCTCCCGCCGGGATAAATTGTCAAGGCAAAGTAGAAAGTTCCTCTTCCGAGCAAAGTAGAACGTTCCGGTTTTGAGCGGCCGGAACGGCCGCCCATGTTAAGTTCAATCGGCAGCGT